>OBEQ010741758.1_pt1 | contig 58144 bp, 81 predicted proteins | sample 1670901 | NCBI WGS metagenome assembly OBEQ01 (sample SAMEA104232315, study PRJEB22302) | groundwater metagenome | biome: forest; feature: aquifer; material: groundwater | place: USA | collected 2011-08-07 | depth 5.4 m
CAAGGGTGTCGGAGTTCACGCATTAAAAGGGATCGTTAGCTGGGTTAAGAACGTTAAAATAAAACTAACAAATCCGTACTAAATCGTAAAAACTATCAAAAAAGCGGCGTTGCGTAATCGTAAGATTACGAAAAATTAAATCAGCTCATATCGGTGAACCCTTAACTTATTTAAAGAATGAAGTTATGGCAATACCGAGGGAAGATTGGATTTATGGATGAAACAGTACTTGCATACATCGCTGGTTTCCTAGACGGTGATGGAAGCATATTCTTCCAAATAGTTCCAAGAAAAGATTACAAGCAGAAATTTCAGATAAGAACATCAGTTGCTTTTTATCAAAAGAAAGAGTATGCAGAAATCTTAAATTGGTTAAAGAAAATATTTGGGGTGGGATATATTCGTCATCGCAAAACAGGAATGAGTGATTATACTATTGTTGAATCAAAAGAAGTCTTAAAAATTTTGAGACTTCTACAACCATATGTGAAATTGAAGAAAAGACAAGTTGAACTTGGACTAGAAATTTTGCAGAAACTGGAAAATAAGAAATCAAATGAAGATTTTCTAGAAATTTGTAAACTAGTTGATAAGTTCAAGGAGTTAAATTATTCAAAGAAAAGAAAAATTACATATGAGGTTGTTAGTAAATCTTTATCCCCGTAGAGACTTAGAGTTTAAAACTCTGGAGTTTTGCTATTAAAAGCAAAGCTAAAACGCTGATCTCCTTTTCGCAAGAAAAGGATGAAGGTATAGTCCATGCAAAGCAAAATCATAAGCTTTGATTAAATACGCGAGACAGTTTGTATGATATCTATTAGATGTGTTGTTGTCTGAGTGGAACGAACTTGTAGTACGAGAGGAACCAGGTTCGGGAGCCTCTGGTGAGCAGTTGTCACATGGCAGGCTGCATAGCTACGCTCCAAACTGATAAGAGCTGAATGCATCTAAGCTCGAAGCAGCCCGCAAAACGAGACAACGAAGGCCGTTATAGAAGATAACGTTGATAGAGTTAGAGTGTAAGACAGGAGCTTCGGCGACTGTTTCAGCTCATAACTACTAAAAGCCTCAATTAAATAATTTTATGTCCTCAAAATAAATCAGGAAAACCTTTCTTGCTTATGTATTGTTTTTTATTCTAGTATATTTTATAAAGATTAGAAAATATAATAAATAAAATGGAAAACATATATTGGAAAAAACTAAGTTTCTTTAAAAAAATAATATTGTGTTTTGGGTGGGTCGGTGTTTTAAACTTAATTTTTTGGATAGCCTTACTGATTTATCATCTTACAACTAAAGAAAAGAAATTCTGGACACCTGGAAGTTATAGGGTGGTTTATGTATTTGGATGGATTTATTTTATTACCCTAATATTATTTTTAATCTTAATTTTACTTGGAATTAATCCTTTCTTTCATAACACTTAAATATTCCATATTTCTGTGAATTTTATGAGAAAGGAACACAAACATCATGTTGTTATCATTTTATTTATGATGCTCGTGATTCTGGCCGCTTTTGTCTTTGTCATTTTGAATGGGTCTCCTTCAATAACGACTTCATTGCCACATGTCGAAGTTACAGGAAATCGGACCCAGATTGTAAGCGGACAGGCTACAAACACTAGTATAGAAACAGAAATCTTAATCGGATTTCTTATAATTCTCGCACTTCTTTTTATTTGGTATGTCGCAATTAAAATAGCTAAAGAATTGGGGGAACACCACTCTTAAAATTTATATATCCATCTTTCCTTTCTTTTTAATGCCAACAACAAAGAACATAAACATTACAAAGTACAAGTATCAGCATGGCTGGGGCGGAGCATATTTTCTTGGATTCCTCGGAGCTGCAATTTATTATATTCAGCGAGCAACAGGATTCTGGTCTGGGGCTCTTGGATTTTTGAAAGCAATTGTCTGGCCTGCATTCTTAGTGTATAAATTGCTTGGTATGTAAAAACTTAAATATCCAAAACACTTCAGAACAAAATGGCATACATAATAAGGGAAATATTCACGGCAAAGCCAGGCCAAGCAGGCAAAATGGCTAGAATGTTCAAGAAGATGGCAGCAGCTTATCCGGACATGAAGGGAGCAAGGGTAATGACGGATATGGTTGGGCCATACAATACTGTTGTGATGGAAATGGAAGTTAATAAAATAGCAGAATGGGAAAAGTATATGGACGAAATGAGATCAGGAAAACCTGATCCAAATATGACTCCAGAATTGATGAAAGAAATGTCAAATTATCATGAAATGTTTCTTACTGGACGTAGAGAAATCTGGAGAATTGAATAAAATGGCAATGAATCCTGTAGTACATTTTGAAATGCCAGCAGAGAACAAAGAAAGAATGTGCGATTTTTATAGCAAAGCATTTGGATGGAAAACACAAGTGATGGGTCCTGAAATGGGAGGCTATGTTGTTGTTACTACAACAGAATCTGATGAAAAAACGGGAAGACCAAAAAATCCTGGGGCAATCAATGGTGGCTTTTATGAAAAAACAGATGATCCTCTAAGTCAATATCCGTCAGTAGTTGTTTCAGTTGATGATATTAGAGAAGCAATGAAAAAAGTTAAAGAAGTTGGCGGAAAAGTAATTGGTGGTCATCTAAGAAATGGGGAACCTGATGAGATTCCCGGGGTTGGTTTATTTGCTTCAATAATTGATACAGAAGGTAACCGTATTAGTCTGTTGCAGCCTAGTATGTGAAAATGAAAAAAGCAAAAGACGTTGATTCTTATATCAAATCAGCTCCGAAAGAAGTTCAAGCAAAACTTAATCAAATTCGCGGAGCAATAAAATCTTCTGTACCTAATGCGGAAGAGAAAATTAGTTACGGAATGCCGTATTATGGTTACAAGGGCAGACTTGTTTACTTTGCATACTCGAAAAATCATCTTGGAGTTTATGCGATGTCTCCTGCAATGAAAAAACATGAGAAAGAAGTAAAGAGGTACAAAACTGGAAAGGCAACGCTTCAATTTTCATACGACAAAAAACTACCGATAGATTTGATAAAGAAACTTGTTAAGACGCAAGTTAATTTTAATGAGGCGAAGGAGAAAAAAAATGAGTAAAAAACGAATCTCTGGTGGTGTTGTACATAAAATGCCCGCGGATTTACGAAGGGCTCTTATTTCTGTCCCAGAGGCACGAAAAGCATGGGAAGATATTACTCCTTTAGCACGCAATGAATGGATTTGTTGGGTTGAGGAAGCAAAGAAACCTGAGACGAAAGAAACCAGGGTTCAAAGAGCTGTCACAGAGCTTATGGAGGGAATGAGAAGACCTTGCTGTTGGATGGGATGCTCTCATCGTACCGATAAACAGATAAGCCCTTCGATGCGATATGTGCTCAGCAAAAAATCTAAATCAAAATAGTTTTGTATGCAGGCTGCCCTCATCGAAAAAGAAATAAAAAATGAAATCAGAAAATTATATTCATCGACACAAAGACGGTTCTATTTGGGCAAAGCCCAACCTTACACAATGCTTTTAAACCCTCATTTCTAAGTTATTTTGTTATGTTAGAAGTAGGGAGATTCGGTTTTCGGTTTGAACTAGTTCTAAGATGCAATAGATAAGTGTAAGGAGGACAAAAAAACATGAAAGTTTACGTAGGGAATTTGTCTTTTGGTATAGATGATGACAAGCTTAGGGAAATCTTCGCTAAATTCGGAGATATCGAAGAAGCTACTATTATCAAGGACAAGTTTTCAGGTAGATCTAAAGGATTCGGCTTCGTTACTTTTTCAGATGACGCTGCTGCCAAAAAGGCAATAGAGGAACTGAACGACAAAGAAGTAGAAGGAAGAGCTTTGAAAGTTAATGAAGCAAGGCCGATGGAAGACAGACCGCCTAGGAGAGATTTCGGAAATAGAGGTGGTGGAGACAGGAATGGTGGTGGCGGAAGAGGATTCGGCGGACCTAGAAGAAGATTCTAAAATAAAACATTAGAACCTCAAAAATAATTTATTTTTTATTTTATCTTTTTAACATATCTTTTCTATTATATATTTTGCAGTATATAATTGGAAATTCAGTAGGTTTTAATCAAAATAATTATAGAATTCAGACCTGAATAATGGTGGTTTTCCTGCAACATATTCTGCATATGCCTGCTTTTCAATTTCAGAACCCCTATCAAAAAGCTTGGCCAGTTCTCTTGGACCTAAGCTTCGTTTAGAAATGTCTTTTATTATGTTTCTTTTCATTTCAACAGGATCATCTTCATCTCCCAAATCTCTGCTTTCTAAAATTCCTAAAATTTGTGGGAGCTCTCTCGGCCCTAGCCTTCCTGCTGTGGATTCGCTTCCAGAAATAAGCCCGTGTCTAAACTTATGAAGAACCATTGTAAAATAAATTATTTACCCCCATTAACAAATTTTTCATCGCCTGATCTTTTGCCTAAACGAGGGTCATAACAATGCACATAAAACTTTACTCTAAATACTCTTGACTTAGATTTCAGATGATTGTCTATAGCCTGATATCCATGTTTTAACCCATGAGCTTTGAAAGCCATATAACAATAAGCAATCTCCCTTACACTTAAATGTGGAAGCTCTTCATCAACAAGTTTTTTTAATATACTAAAAGACTCACTTGTTAGCTCTTCATCATCAATATCAACTCTTTCTTCCAAAACCATTTTATTAAAAATTTAAGATGGTTTATAAAATTGTTGTGCTAATTCTCACTTATTATGCACTCAAGCATATCATAATCATTTAATTCAACAAAAATAGTCTCAGTGGGAATTTTTACAAGGTGGTCCGGAAAAAAGTAATATTTGCTTGGTTTTTCCTTTTTCTCTAACTCTTTTATCAAGGCTCTAACTTGTTCATTCTCATCCCGCAATGTATCAAGCGAATCCTGAATCCAGGAGTATTCTGGATATTCCATTTACTAGATAAAAGAAAAATCTTTTTTAAAGATTATTGCACTGAAAAAATTCATAAAATTAAAATAAAAAATAAAGGTGTGTTGATTTACATCTTTGACATGCTATAAATCATCTTCAAGGTGCTAAGTCCGACTAGAGCATAGATTATCCTTGTCAAAGTTCCAGCGCCAAAAATTGCAGAGACCAGGTTAAAGTTGAAGAAACCAATAAGTCCCCAATTAATGCCACCTACTACAACAAGAACAAATCCAATCCAGTCGAGAGTGCTCATTTTCATTCTTTTTCCACCTCCTTTTCCTCTTTTCAAGAATGATTATTATAAGATATTTGTATATAAAAACCTAACTAATGACCATTAAATAAAAATATAAAAAAGAACACTAACTCTTAATTTTATGCAGCCTATGAAACCAATGGGAGGAATGACTGGGGGTTATTTTAATGAAAAATGTAGCCTGAAAGTTGAGGTTGTTTCTTATGAAGAGGCTGATGATATGGAAATAATCAGGCTTAGAGTATTAAAAAATCTAAGCAAAAATCCAGGGTGTTCTTATGAAGAAGGCAGTGAATTTGTTTATTCAAGAAAAAAGGGCGAAGAAAAAAATGGGTTAGAAGGTTTGACTTTAGAGTAAAACTTAAAAACTCTCATTTCTCTGTATTTCTGTAAGTCGGGAAGTTAACTTCGGGATTCAGGCATTAAATTGCCAGACGTCGAAAAATATCGATATCGAATTCTGAGGAAGGTCCGGCCACCATATTAAGGTTGTCTCCTGAAAGGGAGATTCTCGCGAGGGAAAGCTCCAGAACAGAAACGATCCTATTAAGTTAGGCTGAAACGGCTGCCTCAACCGGTGCAACCTCCTTGAGAGGGCTTAGTCAAATGTTAACACGTTCTGTCTGCCGAAAGGCGGAGAACGACAGAAGCTGGCCTATTCCTGACTTACAATATTTTTTATAATCCTAATCTTTATTAAAAGATGAGGATGAAACTTAATAAGATAATTATTTTGATAAGTGTAGTTATTTTATTTTTAGTTGTGTTTTCTATAATGACTAATAAAAGTTCTAGTTTACAAAAAGCTTGTATAGAAAATAAATCTTGTTTTAATATTGAAATTGCTGACACTGCGAATCAAAGAGCAACAGGATTAAGCATGAAAAAATTTTTGAATAAAGGTGATGCTATGCTATTTATCTTTCCGGAAAAAACAATTCCTGGATTTTGGATGAAAGACATGAAATTTCCAATAGATATTATATGGATTAATGAAAGCTGGAAGATTACCGGAATTGAAAAGAATATGCAGCCTTGTGAAGGAAATTTGTGCCCTCTTGTTTATCCTAAAGAAAAAATAATGTATGTTCTTGAGATAAATTCTGGACTTTCAGATAAATATGGCTTTAAAGATGGTGATTCTGTTCATTTAGAACAGTAAAAGATTTAAAAGCAAATTAGTTTCCCATAACTAAGGGAATATAGCTCAGCGGGAGAGCACACGACTGAAGCTCGTGGTGTCCTGGGTTCGACTCCCAGTATTCCCATTTAATATGTTTAATTTTCAATTCAGAACTGTTGAAACAAGAAGGGATTTAGCAAGATTGACTGATTTCTTAAGAGTCCAAGACTTAAATTATCCAAATTATCAAGATTGGGTTGAAAGAGCAATAGCGGAAATATATTTTGGTTATAAAACAGGAGTGATAGCTGTTAGCAACGGATTTGTTTTAGGGGATATACTTTGGCAGCAACATAAAGAACTTCCTCGCATAAGAGAAATAAAAAACATGAGGGTTCATCGTTCTGTAAGAGAAAGATATTTTGCTAGATTTTTAATGAAGCAAGCGGAGGCAGAAGACAAAAGAAGTTATGATATAATGATGTGCGACCTCCGAGAAGACCATCCTGAAAAAATACCTTTGATAAGAATGCTAACTTCAATGGGTTATAGAAAGATTCATGCTGTAAATCTTTACGATCCTAATGTAAGAGATATTGTGATGATAAAGAAGGCTGCCTGACATAACATTTATAAAATTAAAACTGCTAGTTGAGATATAAAATGGATGGATCAGGATTTTAAAAAAATGGCTGATAGAATAGATTTAACTTCAGTAGCTTATGTTCTTGGAATAATTAGCATAGTTTTTGCTTTCTTTTCTCCTGTTGCCGCTCTTATTTTTGGAATTATAGGATTTGTTCAAAGCAAAAAGGAAAAATCAGATAAAGCTAAAAAAATTAATGTGATAGGAATAATATTAAGCATTATATTCATCTTGGTTTCCATTATATTATTTATTTATTCTGTAAAAACAGGACTTACAAGCAGTGGAAGCTTTCCCTTATTTTAAAATGGAAAAAAGATTTAATATGGATCAGAATATGATGGGTTAAGATGGGATCACAGAATGGATAGAAAATCAAAGAAAGCAGCAATGGAAATGTCCGTTGGGACAATGGTTACTATAGTTCTTCTCATGATAGTTCTTGTGCTTGGAATTTTCTTCATACAAAAGATTTTCAAAAGCGGAACAAACGCAATAGACACAATTGACAGCCAGGTTCAGAGTCAAGTCCAACAGCTGTTCGCCCAGCAGGGAACGAGATTGGCTGTTTATCCAACTTCAAGGGACATTACGCTGACTAAAGGGGATACGCCAAAGGGATTTGCATTCTCTGTAAAAAATCTTGAAAATGATGCATCTTATACTTTTACAACAACTGCAACAGATGTTACAAACTGCCAGGGCGCAATAACAAAAGATACAGTAAATAGCTATCTAATCGGCGGTTCTGGAAGCTTTAATCTTGGTGGCGGGAAGTCTTTGGATCTTCCAAGACTTGTAAGATTTGATATCAAAAATTCTGCACCAATCTGCACAATAATCTACACTCTAGATGTTCAGAGAAGTGGCAAGCCTGATTCAACAGCAGACATCTTTGTTACAATAAAGTAAATTTTTAAATTGCTCTTTCTTTAAAGAATGATGATTAAGTTATACAATACTTTATCAAGGAAAAAGGAAGTGTTTGAACCGATTTCTAAAGGAAAAGTAAATTTATTTATCTGCGGACCGACTGTTTATAACAATTCTCACCTTGGTCATGCAAAAACATATGTGCAGTTTGATATGATTGTCAAATATCTAAGATTCAGGGGATACAAAGTGCATTATCTGCAAAACATAACTGACATAGATGATAAAATAATTAACAGAGCACAGGAAAAAAATGAAAACTGGAAAGAAATAAGCAGGAAATATGAAAAAATCTACATTGAAGACATGAAGAGCCTTGGGGTTGATTCTATAAACAAATATGCAAGGGCAACAGACTACATCAAGGAAATAATTTCTCAGGTCAAGAGACTTATCAAGAAGGGATATGCATACAAAGTATCTAACGGATGGTATTTTGATTTAAGTAAGGATAAGGATTATGGAAAGTTGGCAAGAAGAACATCATTAGGCTCAGAAGATTCTGTTTCAAGAATTGATGAAAACAAAGGAAAAAGAAATCCAGGAGATTTTTGCCTGTGGAAATTTTCAAAGACCGGAGAACCAATTTGGAAAACGGACATAGGCGATGGGAGACCAGGATGGCACATTGAAGATACAGCAATCACTGAAAAAGAATTCGGGTCGCAGTATGATATTCATGGCGGGGCAACAGATTTGATTTTTCCGCATCATGAAGCAGAGATTGCGCAGATGGAATCTATTTCAGGGAAAAAACCCTTGGTGAGATACTGGATGCACACAGGATTCTTGAATATTGACAAAGAAAAGATGTCCAAATCAAAAGGAAATTTTATGACAATAGGAGAATTGCTAAAAACCTATAGAAAAGATACAATAAGATATTTCTTTGCGTCAACTAACTATAGAAAGCCAATTGATTTTTCAGAAGATTCTTTGAAAGCTGCTGAAAATTCTGTTGAAAGGCTGAAAAATATTGTTTCTGGGCTGAAGGATGACAAAAAAATCAATAAAAAATATTTGGAAGAGTTTGAAAAAAAGGTAGACAATGAAATAAACCTTCCAAAGGGTCTTGCTGTCTTATGGGAACTTCTTCGCGATGAAAAAGCAGAGGGAAAATTAAGAACTGTGAAAAAAATAGATGGGGTTTTCTGCTTTGATTTGCTAAAAAAACAAAAAGTGAGCGTTTCTGTGGGGATAGAAAAACTTATTCACGATAGGGAAAAAGCCAGAATGGGAAAAAACTGGAAAAAGGCAGATGAAATCAGAGAGAAAATTAATAAACTTGGGTATATTCTCGAGGATACTGAAAAAGGTGTTGAGATAAAAAAGAGGTAAAATGGCAAAAAAGATTGAATGGTATCATGATTTTATTGACTTGAAATACAAACCGAAGAAAACAGACCTAAAAGTTTTGTATTACTTTGAGCCTGCAAGCGGGATTTCTAAAGAAGATGCTATAGGAAGAGTTGCGTCAGAAAGCAGCACAGGAACGTGGACAACATTGTTCAAGCTTCCTCCTCGAATGAAAAAAATCATGGCCACTGCTTATAAAGTTCAGGGAAATTATGTTCATGTTGCTTATCCTTTGGATTTATGGGAACTTGGAAACGCTCCACAGCTTCTTTCTGGCATTGCGGGAAATATTTTCGGAATGAAAGCTCTTAATAATCTAAGGCTGATTGATGTTTCTCTACCTGAAGAATACATTAAAAGTTTCAAGGGTCCTAGCTTGGGAATTGATGGTGTAAGAAAATATTTTAAGGTTTATGGAAGGCCATTGACAGGAGCTGTTCCAAAACCAAAACTTGGATTCAGTGCAGAAGAGCATGCAAAAATAGGCTTTGAAACATGGATGGGAGGATTTGACCTTGTTAAGGATGACGAAAACCTTACAAGCCAGAGTTTCAATAATTTTTACCGACGTGTTTCTTTAATGACAAAGCTGAGAGACAAAGCTGAAAAAGAAACAGGAGAAGTTAAGGATGCTCTCATAAACATTACTGCAGAAACAAAAGAAATGGAAAAAAGAGTAAAATTTCTCCATGATCATGGATGGAAATATGCAATGATTGATGTTGTTGTCGTAGGGAGTTCTGCTGTGCAAACACTAAGAGAGACAATGGGAGATTACAAAATGGCTATTCATGCTCACAGGGCAATGCACGCTGCCTTTGACAGAAATCCAAAGCATGGAATAACTATGCAGTTTATTGCAAAGATAATGAGGATGATAGGAGTTGATGGAATCCACGCTGGCACAGCTGTCGGAAAACTTGTAGGAAGCAAGGAAGAAATAAGATCTATAGCTTCTGTTTTGAGAGACAGAAATGTAAAAGAAAAGAAAGGATTATTGTTAGAACAAAGTTGGGGAAATACGAAGCCAGCATTTCCTGTTTCATCAGGAGGATTGCATCCTGGTCTTATTCCCGACGAAATTAGTTTGTATGGAAAAGATGTTATGCTTCTTGTCTCAGGAGGGATTCATGGGCATCCAAGAGGAACAAGAGCTGGTGCCATAGCAACAATGCAGGCTTTGGAAGCAACAAGGAAAAAAATCAGCCTGGAAGAATACGGAAAAACACATAAAGAATTAAGGGAAGCATTAGAGAAGTGGGGAAGATTAAAACCAAAATGAAAAAAACTAGCTTTAAATCAGAAGCAAAGAGACATTTTAGTTCTGCATTGATTGCTGCATTTGGTATTATTACTGCTCTGGCTTGGAAAGATGTTCTTGCTGAATATTTAACAGGAATTGTCAGCCTAAGCCCAATACAAGGGAAATTGATAACTGCTTTGATTATTACTGTTATTTCTTTAATTGCAGTCATAACTATAACCAAAATAGCAAATTCTAAAAAATGAAAGGATACAGAGAAGCTGTATTTGTTCTGGCATATTCCAAAACAGGGAAAGGAATTCAATATCTTTTATTTAAGAGGAAATTGCATTGGAGAGGTTGGGAATTTCCAAAAGGAGGAATAAAAGAAAGTGAATCAAAAGAACATGCTGCAAAAAGGGAGCTAAAAGAAGAAACAGGGCTTGTTCCTTTGAAGATTAAAAATTTTAATTATTCAGGGAAATACAATTATAAAAATTTTATTCCTGGGAGGAAAGGATTTAGAGGACAAACTTTCCATTTGTATGCTGCAGAGGTAAAAAAGAGAAAAGTAAAACTATCATACGAACATTCAGGATACAAATGGGTCGGCTTTTCTGAAGCATTAAAGATGTTAAAATGGTCTGACCAAAAAAAATCCTTAAAAATGGTCAATTCATGGTTAGAAAATGAAATTTAGGGAAAAAATACTTGTAACAGGAACAAAATTTCTTTTGGGAAAAGATGAAGAGAGCAATGATGAGCTTATGAAAAAATTTAGGGGGAAAAACAACATAATTGTTCATACCCAGGCTCCTGGAAGCCCTTTCTGTGTGATTGAAAATTTAGTTTTCAAGGGTGATATTTATGCAGCAGGGGTTCTTTGCGCTGCTTATAGCCAGGATTGGAGAGACAATAAAAAAGATGTTATCATAAATGTTTTCACAGGCAAGGATATAAAGAAAGAAAAAGGAATGGCAAGGGGGACGTGGAATGTAAAAAAATCAAAATCAATTAAAGTTAAAAAAGAGGACATTCTTAATTTAACAAAATGACATTAAGCCATGTTCAACTCGGAAAAAACGGAATAACTGAAAACTTTATTGAAACTATAAATCATCATTTCAAAAACCATCAAAATGTTCGGGTTTCTGTCTTGAAAAGCGCAGGACATGAAAAGAGCAAGGTTAAAGGCTATGCTGAGCAAATTCTGGAGAAGCTCGGGAAGAATTACACGGCAAAAACAATAGGATTTACAATATTTGTCAAGAAATGGAAAAGGGCAATGAGGTAACAATAGATTTATAAATCATTTTCTTTTATGATTTTTGACTAAACCTTTAAGGTTCTAACATCGCAAGATGTGGTCAACTCAAGATGGAAAAAAATCCAGTTTATGAAATAGATGCTCAGCATTATAACTTAAAATTAGCAGAAGCTTTGAGAGAAATACCTGAGTTTAATCCACCAGAATGGGTGCAGTTTGTAAAGTCAAGCCCCTCAAAAGAAAGGCCTATAGATGATGTTGATTTCTGGTATAAAAGAGCAGCGAGCATTTTGAGAGGAATTTACAAAACCAAAACAGTTGGAGTTAACAGACTCAGGACAAAATACGGAAGCAAAAAGAATCGTGGCATGAAACCTGAAAGGTTCATGAAAGCAGGTGGAAAAATAATTCGTGTGATTTTACAACAGTCTGACAAGGCAGGATTCACAGAGATAGTAAAAAAAGTCAAGGGTGTAAAGGAAAGAAAGCCCGGAAGGCAGCTTACTGAAAAAGGGAAAAAATTTATGGAGGCGATAAAGTAAAATGGGAATAAAAAATCCTAAGAAAAAAGCAATACTAGCAAAGAAAGGAAGGCAGACAAAGTGGACACCTGTATGGATAGTCTTGAAAAAATACGGTATGGGAAAAAGAATCCATCCTTCTGCAATGACAAGGTACAGAAGATCATGGAGAAGAACAAAGTTGCACATTAAACCAAGGAGACAAAAGAAATCGCACTTTGGATAAATAGAATGGCAGAAGAAACAACAAAACTTGAAACAATGAATGAACCTGAGGCTAAAAAAACAGAAGAAAAGCCGAAGGCGGAGCCAAAAAAGGAGAAGAAAGAAGAGAAAAGGCAGGAAAAAGAGTTTATTATTCCATTAAGAAGCAAATTCAAAAATATAGCAAGATACAAGAAAACTCCAAAAGCAATCAGGGAAATAAAGAAATTTCTTTTGAGAAATATGAAGATTTATGACAGGGATTTGAAAAAAATTAAGCTTGACAAATATTTGAATGAATTTATGTGGTCAAGAGGAATAAAGAATCCGCCTGCAAAAGTAAAGGTAAGAGCCTTTATGGATGGAGAATTTGTAAGAGCTGAACTTGCAGATTTAAATGAAGAAATGAAATTCAAAAAAGCAAGGCTTGAGAAGAGAGAGAAAACATCTCCTCCGGCAAAGAAAACGCAGCCTGAAAAGCCAGAAATCCAGGAAAAAACAGAGGAAGAAAAAGCAGTAGAGAAGGAAAAGAAGGCTTCAGTAATTGAAGCAGGGAAGAAAATGGAAAAAGCAGCTTCAAAACAAGCAAGGCACATGGGAAAGGAAAAACCTATGCAGCCAAAGCATCAGAGAAGAATGGCTCTTGAGAAATAATTATTTCAGAACTTTTCCTGTTTCATGATACCAAAGATACAAATCAAGTTCTCCCAGATTCATTTCTAATTTCTTCGCGAGCTGGCATAGAACAGATTCAATTTCAAGATATTTTTTAGGAGTAATTGTTTTTGGTCTTTCAATCAAACCATTTTCTATAAGAATATCCACAATGTGAAAATCAACTATTGCATAATCTTTGAAACCCACATTTCTTAGAAAATGAGATGCTTCTTTCATGCCTATACCTTTAATGTTCTTAACAAGATGTTCTCTTACATCTTTGTGATTTATGTCAATATTCCTAAATTTTTCCCTTGCCTCGTGAAGATAGCCTGCTCTTATAGTATGAAATCGATAAACCTGCTTTAGTTTTTCTCTGATTTGTTCTTCATCACCATTAAAAAGTGTTTCTCCAAGATGATTTATTGTTTTTATTCCAAGTTCAGCGCTTGTTCCTGCAGTTAGTATGCAGAGAGCGAGCTCCCTAAAAAGAGAATTAAAGTTTCTGGGAACAGATTCAAACTCAGCCATTCTTTTTTTTATTGTCTGACTAATCGGGTCTTTTTTCAATTTTTCTACTAAAATAATTATAGAATTCATTTTATTCTTCTTATTTCATTAATAATCTCATCTTTTCTCCTTTTACTTGTATGGGTTTTTCCGAACCTCACTAAAATAGAATTTACTTTCTTCCAATATTTCTTTGGGAAAAGTCTTTTCAAATCTGTCTCAATTTTTTCAGGTTTGGTGTTTTTTGTCCAACCAATTTTTCTTGAGATGTAAGCAACATGTGTGTCAACGCCGATAGAATCATAACCCAATTCAGAAAGAAAGACATTTGCTGTTTTTCTGCCGACGCCGGGAAGTTCTATAAGTTTATCAAAATCGTGCGGAACTTTTCCATTATATTTTTCATCAAGGTTTTTTGCGCATTTTATTAAGGATTTTGTTTTATTTTTATAGAAGTTTATCGGTCTTATTATTTTCTGAACAGCTTTTGCACTGGCTTTGGACAGGTTTTTAGGGTTTGGATATTTTTTAAACAATTTTTCAGCTATTGGGATTGTTACTTCATCCCTCGTTCTTGCAGAAAGGATTGTGGAAACAAGGATTTTGTAATCATTTTTCCATGCTTCTGCAGCAAGCCTCATGCCTTTACTTAGTTTCTTCATGGCATAAAGCTGTTTTAACTCTTTTTGCATTATAGGTTAAATTTCAAATAATTTAAAAGTGTTTGGATTATTGTTTATTTGGGTTTATTTAACATGATAAATTTGGAAAAGATAAAGGAAAAAAAGACAATAAAGGAACTTCTGGAATTTGGAATAATAAACATTGACAAGCCTTCTGGACCTACAAGTTTTGATGTCTCTGAATTCGTCATGAAAACCCTTGGGTTGAGAAAAACAAGCCATTTTGGGACCCTGGATCCTAAAGTTACAGGCGTTCTTCCTGTGGCGTTGAACAGGGCATGCAAACTTACTGGATTTTTCCTTGGAGAAGATAAGGAATATATAGGAATAATGAGAATCCATGAAGATTTACCATTAAGAGAGATTGAAAAAGCAATAAAAGAAGAATTCACCGGAAAAATAACCCAGCTTCCTCCTGTCAAATCAAGGGTGGCTAGGGTTGAGCGTGAAAGAGAGGTAAAAAGTTTTGAAATTCTGGAAAAAGATGACCAAAATATTCTTTTTAGGGTTGAATGCCAAGGGGGAACGTACATAAGAAAGTTAGTTCATGATTTGGGAGAAAGTCTAAAGGTGGGAGCCCATATGTTTGAGCTTAGAAGAATAAGGGCTGGAATTTTCAAGGAAGATGACAAAAAATATCCTTCTATAACTTTATACGAACTGGAAAAGGCAGCTAAAGATGAAAAAAAGTTAAGAGAAATTATAATTCCAGGCGAGGTTGTAAAAGAATTGTACCCTGTTGTTGAAATAAAGATGGAATCAGCAGAAAGAATTTTGAGGGGGCAGCCAATTTACAAAAAAAATCTTGTTAAAGAACTGGATATGAAAAAAGCGGGCAGAATAAGCGTTTTCAGTGAAGAGGCTTTTATAGGAGTGTTTCAAGTATTGAATGAAGGCGAGGTCTTCGCAAAGCCTGATTTTGTTTTTCAGCCTATAGTAAAGAAAAATTCTTAGAACATATAATTTTATAAATAATTTAATTATCGGTTTTTCATGGATGAGTATAGACTAATGATTGTAAGAAATGAAAAAGGGAAATATTTTGTTTCTCCCGATGAAAAGGAAGAGCCAAAGGTGTTCTCTGATTTCCCTTCCCTAATCAACCAAATTTTTATATATTCTACTGAGAAGCCTCAAATATTTGAGAAGGTACCTTCCTTTGTAGATCTTCCTGAAGATGAAGAAGAGATTATAAGAGGGTTAAGGAAGTGGATTATAAATGAGAGGAAGTTGGATTCTCTCGCAAGAAAGTAAAACTTTAATAATTCCTTTTAATGATTTTATCCATGAGAACATTTGTTTATTTTTCATCAAGTGCAAGAACAACCGGAAATTTTGATATTAACAATCTAATGGACGCAGGAAGGCTTGATATTGCAATGCATGTTATAATAAATGCATTTTTTCTTTCGCATAAACTAAGAGATGATGTTGTTCTTCATCTTGTTTTTTATGGTATACCTGATCCTCCAAAACATATCGAGATTAGGATAAAGGAAGAAACAAGCTTGAGCAAAAAGAATGTTGCGAGTCTGATAAAAAAAATACTTTACAAATACAAACCAGGATTAAGAACGGAGGCCTTACCAGGATGTTTTATAGAGAAGAAAAGTTTCTTGCAAGTGATAGATGGATTAATCAAGCAGGGAAATAAAATATTTGTTCTTGATAAGAAAGGCAAGGAAATGCGCGAAGCGGACATAACTAAAAATAGCGTTTTTGTAATTGGAGATCATAATGGGCTACCAAAAAAAGAGCTGAAAAGACTAAAGGATACCTCTGATATGATATCTGTAGGCCAGCAGGTTTATTTTGCAAGCCAAGTCGTAACTATTCTGAATAACGAAATGGATATAAGAGGTTTTTAGCTAGTTTGAAAGTTTCTTTAATTTCCTGCTTATAATGTATTCTATTTCTTCTATTCCAACTCCAAGTTTGTACAAGAAAAATACTTCCTGTTCTATGTCTTCAGGGATATCTGCAAAAAATATATTTTCTGCCATCTACACTTCTTTTTTGTTTCCCTAAAAAGGGATGAGTATGACCTCCCTTTGAAAAAAGGGAGGAGGTTGAAAAGAGAGGTTAAATCTAATAAAATCAGTAATTTGGCTTATAAATCAATTATGAACAGGTTGTAGAGAAAGAATGTATAGATGGTTTTTTCACAAGCTTTTTAAACGAACTTCCTTTTTAAAGGGCTATGGTGAAGATAGTTCTGACACCTGACTGGTTTATTGGAAAGGATGTTATAATAGATATTTTTAGTTTATTTGTCCTAGTGATTTTTACCTTTCTTGCTTATAGGAATTACAAGCTTAATAAAAACAGGAGCATTTTTTACCTTGGATCAGGATTCGGTTTAATTGCGTTGGCACAACTTGCAGGAATTCTAACTAAGCTCGTCCTATATTACAAAACAGTACCAATCCGCCAAATTGGGGAGGCAATAATAACGAGTCATATTGTTAGCTCCGTGGATATTTTTTATTATGCGGGATTTTTCTTTCAAAGACTTTTTACACTCATTGGACTTTACATGATTTACAGGCTTCCTAGAGATAAAAAAACAATTGGGGACTATGGAATCATAGTCTTTTTTATAATGATTTCCTCATTTTTAAGCAATGAGTTTTTCTATATTTTCCATTTAGCTGCATTGTTCCTTCTTATCCTCATAATTGAAAATTACGTTAAGATTTACAAGGAAAACAAATTCTACAACACAAAAATCCTTATATTAGCATTCAGCATTCTTGCTCTAAGCCAGCTTATTTTTATCCTTTCAAAAATAGGTGTTCTTTTCGTCCTGGGTGATGTAGTAGAATTAATAAGCTACAGTATTTTCTTAGCATTAATTATAAGAATCTGGAAATATGGAAAGAAAAAGAAGCCGTATGGAAATAATATCAGATATGCTGGCGATAGTCCAAGAAAGAGGCGGCAGCATTAAACCAACCCATCTGATGTATAAAGCAAATTTATCTCACAGTCAGATGAAATCTTATCTTGAAGAGCTAATGAACAAAAACCTGATAAAAAGGGAAGAGTCAAAGACAGGAAGCAGGATAGCAATAACAAAGCCAGGCAGAGAGTTTCTTTTTAAGTACAATCAGGTTAGAGAATTCGAAAAGACCTTTGGATTGTGAGATTATTATAAAAAGGGAGTATAAAAATTAATAAAGCTTCCTTAATTCTTATTTCTACACCGAAAATGAAAAAATCTGTAAGAGTTTATATCGAAGGGACTGTCCAAGGGATTTTTTTCAGGACATTTTCAAAGGAGAATGCAGAACGTCTTAACGTCAAGGGATTTGTCAGAAATCTGGAAGATGGACGTGTTGAATTATTTCTTGAAGGGGATGTTGATGACGTTGACAAGATGGTAGAACTTTGTAAAACAGGACCAAAGCATTCAAACATAAAAAATGTTGAAGTAAAGCCCGAAAAATTCCAAGACTTTAAAACCTTTAAGATACTGCATATTTAACTGAAGAATGGGAAGAGAAGAAGAGATAATAAAAGAGCGGGAAAGGAAGATTAAAGAGCTTAAAGAAAAAAACGTCAATCCTTATGCACATAAATTTGACAAGAAGAATTCTGTAAAAGACTGCTTGAATTCAAAAATGGGTTCAAAGGTAAAAACAGCAGGTAGGATAATGACAAAGAGGGAAATAGGTAAAATAACTTTCTCTGACTTAACTGATTTCACAGACAGGGTTCAACTTGTTTTTCAAGACAAGGAAACACCAAAAAAAGATTTTGATTTTTTCAGCAGATATGTTGACTCTGGGGATATAGTTGGCGTTGAAGGAAAAATAATAAAAACCAAGACAGGGCAACATTCAATTTTAGTAAAAAGCCTGAAGCTCTTAACAAAATCCATTCTCCCATTGCCAGAAAAATGGCACGGACTTCAGGACAAGGAAGAAAGGTATAGAAAAAGGTACCTGGATTTAATTATGAACCCTGATATAAGAAAAGTTTTCGAGATAAGGAGAAAAATTTTTGATGCAATAAGAGAATTCATGAAATCCAGAGATTTCATTGAGGTTGAAACTCCTATACTTCAGCCTATTTATGGAGGAACAAATGCGAAGCCATTTGAATCAGGGCTTAATGCTTTAGATATGAAAGTTTATATGAGAATCTCCAATGAGTTGTATCTCAAAAGGCTTATTGTTGGAGGATATGAAAGAATTTTTGAGTTTTCTCCTGACTTCAGGAATGAAGGAATTGACAAATACCATAATCCTGAATTCACGCAGGTGGAAACAATGTTTGCATATGCAGATTACAAGGACAATATGAAGTTTGCAGAAGAAATGATTTCATTTGCAGTAAAGGAAATACACAAAAAGACAAAGATAAAAATTCAGGGCAAGGATGTTGATTTCAGAACGCCATGGAAAAAGGTAAGCTTTATGGATGCGATAAAGAAAGAAACAAGAGTTGACTTTTCAAAAATTAAAAATTTTGAAGCTGCAAAAAAGGCAGGAAATAAACTAGGGATTGATACGCTTAAATGTGACACTCTCGGGGAAGTTATGGTAGCTATATTTGAGGAAAAAGTTCAGCCTAAAATAATACAGCCAACACTTGTTTATGATTATCCTCTGGAAGTTGCAGGGCTTGCTAAGGCCAGCGAGGAAAAACCGGGCTTTGTAGATTCTTTTGAAATAATTGTAAATGGAATGGAACTTGGATTGTCTTATTGCGAGCAGAATGATCCTAAGGCACTTGAAAAATACTGGAAGTTTGCAGAGAAGAAATTCAGGGAAGGTGATTTGGAAGCTCAGCCAACAGACAATGATTTCATCAATGCGTTAAAAATTGGCATGCCTCCTACTTCTGGATTAGGAGTTGGTATAGACAGGCTTGCCATACTTATGACAGATTCTCCTTCTATCAAAGATGTCATTCTTTTTCCTTTTATGAAGCCTGAGAAATAAAATGGTTCTTACAATTTCTAGAGAAAAAGCATGGGAACTTATAAAAAAATATAACAGCCATGAGCAGGATTTAATTCATTATCTTGAATCTGAAGCAGTAATGAGGGAGCTTGCAAAAAAACTTGGTGAGGATGAAGATTATTGGGGGGTTTTGGGATTGCTTCATGACATTGACTGGGGGTTGACAAAAGAAGAAGTCTCTACACATTTGACAAAGGCTCCAGAAATATTGAAGCAGGCCGGCTTTGATGATGAATTTATTCAGATAATTCTAAGTCATGGTTATGGGTTTGAAGAGCTACCTCATTTGGCGGGTAATAAAAGAACAAAAAGAATAGAATATGCCCTTGCAGCTTCTGAAACAATAACAGGGCTAATACATGCATACGCTTTGATGCGGGGCAGAAAAATTTCAGATATGGAGGCAAGTGGATTAAAAAAGAAATTCAAGGACAAAACATTCGCAGCTAAGATTGAAAGAGAAGTTATCAAGGAGGCAGAGAACTTAGGAATAACTTTGGATGAATTTTTCAATATTGCCATAGAAGGGATTAAAAAGATAAAAGACGAAATTGGTCTTAGTTAAGATGTCATTAATTGTCAGGTCAAATATAAGAAAAGTGGTGAAAGATTTGGATAAGGAAAATGTTATTTCAAGTGTGGCAGAGGAAGTGGGAATTGCTCTGGAAAGAAAAACAGAGGAAATTCTTGCAGAAGCGATAAAAAGGGCAAAGGCAAACGGAAGAAAAACGCTTCAGGCAAGGGACATTTAGTTATATTTTTATAGTTCTGGCTTTTTTATGAAATATGAAAGAGACTGAAAAAAATTCTATAAGAGGAAAGAAAAACAGGGCAAGGGGCATGAGGTTTGAGGCAAAAGTAAGGGCAGAGCTTGAAAACCTTGGATGGAGCGTGAGCAAATGGATGAATAACATTGAATTTAAAGAGGATGAAAATGAGGAAAAATTATAAACATTCTGAAGAAACTAAAAAAAAAATATCAAAAGCTCGAATTGGTATAAAACCAAGTAGAGAAGCAAAATTAAGAATGTCTCTCTCAGCAAAGAAAAGTATCAATAAAGGAAAATTTATGAGAGGAAAAAGTCCTTGGAATAAAGGGTTGAAGGGAGTTCAAGCAAAGGAAAAACATCCTATGTGGGGCAAACATTTTTCTCAAGAATCTATTAAAAAAAGAGTAAGTACCTTTATATTAAATGGTAAAATGCGAGGTGAAAATCATCATAACTGGAAGGGGGGTATAACTCCTATCAATCTTAAAATTAGAAATTCTGAAGAATACAAGTCTTGGAGAAAAACAATTTTTGAGAGAGATAAATATACTTGTATTTTATGTGATTATAGAGGTAAGGGATTAGTAGCTGATCACAAAAAGCCATTTGCATTATTTCCAGAATTAAGATTCTCTATTGAAAATGGTAGAACCCTATGTAATTCTTGTCATATAAAAACAGATACTTTTGCTGGGAGGACGACTTATGGTCAAGAGAGGTAGAATTATACCTGCCCGCAGAAAGTATAATCCTTTTTTAAAAGCTCTTAGTATAGGGACAGGGTTCCCTGATTTCATTGCATTTAGAAGGAAAGAGGATGATTATGAAGTAATAGGAGTTGAAGTAAAAGCAAATGGTTGGCTTGACAAAGAAGAAAAAGAAAAGTGTAAATGGCTCTTGGAGAATAAAATTTTTTCTAAAATTTTAATTGCAAAGAAAGGAAAGAAAAGGGGGGAAATTGAATACACTGACTTTAAGGAGAAGTATATCTAATCCAAAAGCTATAAAAACAGAAGAAAATTCTGAAGTTACAGAAAAAAAAATGAACTCACATGAAAAAATTAGGGCGATGATGATTCTTGACATTATAGGAAGACCTCCTGAGCATTTAGTTAAAAGTCTGGAAAAGTTGATAGAGGACATAGGCAAAGAGCAAGGAGTGGTTATAAAATCAAAAAGTATAAAGGAACCTGTTATAATGAAAGAAAACAAGGAATTTTACTCAACTTTTGCAGAAATTGAAGTTGAGGTTGAAGACATTCCCTACCTTGCTATTTTGATGTTCAAATATATGCCTGCGCATATAGAAGTCATTTCTCCAGAAACAATAAATCTTTCAAACAACGGATGGAGCGATATTTTAAGCGAGCTTGTAAGAAGACTTCACGCTTATGACGAAGTTGCAAGAATTATGCAGATAGAGCATCAGGAGCTTATGAATAAATTCCAGGAACTTAGCCAAAGTAAGGAAGAAAAGAAATCTGAGAAAGCATCAAAAAAGAAAAAATAATCAGAATGGATTTTTTCTTTGAACTTGGCTATACCTTCTTTTGTAAAAAAAGTAAATTATTATAAGAGCAAGAATCAACAATCCCCATCCTATTACTGTTCCTGTATAATTTGGTTTTGGCTCCTGACAGGAAGCAAGGCAGCATACTCCATCTCTAGCATAAGAAGAATTCCCTGTACATTGCTGAGTTACAGTGCAAATTGTTCCATTGAAATCGGAACAGGTTGTAATAATTGTCGTATTTTCTCTTGAGCTTGTGTTTTGAGGGATGAAATCTTTAATGAAATTTAAGGTAAGTGCAAAGGAGGAGGAAGAATCATTTGTATAAGCTGCTATTTCTCCATTAACTGTGCCCTCTGCATTGCGAGAAGATACACCAAGCCCAATTTGTTTGGTTGAACTAGCAGACAATGAATCTATTTTTCCAGGTGAGATTATTACATATGGAAAAAGGGCGTTTGAGATGTTAAATAAAATGTTCTCTACAGTTTCTTTGCCAGTATTAGTCAGATACAAAATTCTTGTTGAATTGGAATTAGTTGCCATTGAGATTACAACTGAAGATGGCTGGAACTTAAACATGCTTTTTGTTCCTCCTATTGGTGTGCCTGATTGGTTTCCTGATGCATTATTTATGTTGGCATAAATAGGAACTAAATAGTCTGTATTTGCAGAGGATAGTTCAAATGTATTAAGTCCCTGAGAGAAACCAGCAACGGAAAAACTTACATTTTTTATTCCTGGATTTAATGTTATTGAGCCTTTTGTTTGTGAGTTATTGCTTCCGGTTCCAAAAAAAGAAGCAAAGAAACCGCCGCTGGAAGTTGAGCTATTTGTCTTAAGTCCATAAGTTACAGTTATTGGGTTGTCCTGCAGGTTTTGCAAATTCAGTGAGAAATCGACTCCACTTGTTGAAAAGCCAGGATTTACAGAAAAGTCCGCTGTTGCATTTGTTATTGTGAAATTATTTACAATGTTATCATTAACAATTTGTGTTCCCTGAAAATATCTCAAGCCTTCAATGCTAAGTGAATAATCTGCCTGAGTTTTTCCTGTAAGAAGAGCGTAAATGTAAAAATCATTTCCTATTTTGCCTACATCATAAGTTATTGGGATCCTTACATGTCCCCTATAGAAAAAAACGTTTCCTGGAGCTACTTGGTCTATAAAATTTCCTGAAACTTTTGCAATAAGTGTTTCACCCTGAGAGAAATTTGAGTTCATGGAAATCTGAACAGCAGAAATTAGGGGCAGAACTAAAAGAATAAAGAAAACAACCATAAATATTTTTTTCATTTAATATTAAAAGAAATAAGCTTAATAAATTTTAATGTGACGGAGTTAAGATTACTTCCCCATCTCTTTCAGTTTTCTCAGAACTTCATCCAACTCTGACTGGGATCTTGATGGTCTTCGTCTTACAGGCTCTGAAGGGGGCATAATTCTTCTTTCAGAAGCTCTTTGTATAGGTCGTCCCATAAATGGATAATATGGGGGACTTCTAGGAGGCTGCTGTCCTGGTTTTGCTTTTCCGCCTGAATTAATTTTAAACCAGAATCTTCTGAAGTTGTCTCTGAAAATAATTCCTATAACAACTATTATTATTAGAACTAATAAAACCCATATCCACCAATAACTTGGTGGTGGTCCTGAGACAGAAGTGTTTTGAATGCAGCAAGTGTCTCCTGATAAGCTGCATGAAAAAGTTCCTACCTGCTCATTACTAGAACATCCTCCTGCCCTACAAATTCCATTATTAGTCTGACAATCACTCTGGGTAGTTGAAGTTGTGCTGCAAGAACCTCCTGCACAGCAAAGCTGTGGAGAGACAGCGTCAGCTGAATCAACAATTGTTCCGCCGATGCATCTCTGGTTTGAAGAGCAAATATTCCCACCAAGTTGTGAGCAGGTTTGATTTTTTGGAGCAGATGAGCAGCATTGCTGAATACTACTAGTGCAGCTAAATTGACTCAAAAGATTTTGTCCTGTGCATGCACCAGAATTCGTGCAGAAATAACCTGCATTCTGGCAATTAGGTAGGCTTGTTCCATTTCCTAATCCGCCACCACTAGATGCCAGGTTTCTCGGCCAGACAGATGCAAGAATAAATCCTGTATTTCTTATGTTTCCTTCCCAGCAACCTAAAGAATCCTGGGAACTAAGTAACCAATTCTGTGCATTTGTTTTTCCCTGCGGGGTTTCCTGCTGCAAAGGATACAATGCCAAAGCTGTATCATAAAATTTGTCTCCTGATTCCATCCAATACTGGTTACTCTTCTGTTGTGAAAGTAAAGATATTTTGAAATTTGATTTCGCAGTAAGGGCGTAAAGGAAAGCATTAGGAAGGAATTTCTGATTTTCATCTGCCATTATAATTAAGTATGGGAGGTAGGGAGAAACATCTTTTCCAAGAGTATTAAGGACAAGTGCTGTCCACAAACTTCCCTCGTAATTACACGAAGTTCCTTTTCCAAAGCATGAAGATTTCACTGTTTCTTTTGTTGTTCCACCTGCAGCTGCAGAAGAAGTTTGGTCAGAAACATGAATTGTTGAACTTGTTGATTTCCTAAAAAGTGTTGTTGTCAAAAAATTGTTGCTACATGTGATACTGAATTCCTTATTATAGCATGAAGGAGAAACACGAAGCCAGTAATTATTCTGGTCAAGAGTTAGGCAGTTTCCAGCGTTGCTGCTGAGTTGTTTATTTTGATCTATATTCACAGTGTAAGACTGGCCTGAATACTGAATTGAGCAGCTTGTGGCATTTGCAGATTCAATCTCCACATCCCAAACAAGTTCTGTCGGCGTGGAATTTTGAGAAAAAAGCCAGTCCTGTGCTTTTTGGGTGCTTGCCCCTGCGTTGTTAAGGGCAAGAACAGCCTGCGCCGTTGTTTTTATTGTGCATGAAGAAGAAGGCCAACATTGTCCGGAGTTTGAAGAATCACTCAGAAGCTCTGTTTGACACTGATTTATTGAAAGAAGTGAAAATGCTTTTTCTTCTGCTGTCAGCGTTGAGCATTTTCCTGAAATTTTGTCTGTAAGGCATTTGTAAGCCTTGTCAATCTGTGTTTGTCCAGTGGAGTTGTCCAGTGCAGAAATCAGAGAAAGACTAAAAATCACAAATATAAAGAAAACAATCAGGCCTCTTTTTTTCATATTATATACAATCATACTTTATTTTTAAAATTATCTTTACTGTAATTATTTTTTGGATTCTCTAAATATCTGAGGCTTTTTTTTATCATGTAGTTGGAAGGGTTTTTGTACCTCAATTCTTCCTCTGTTGGTAAAATTCCTAAGACTTTGTAATAATCCTTGTCATAGTTAGGAGGGGGCATGGGTTTTCCCTTGTAGCTGGAAATTATCTGGGACTTGATGTATCCTTCTTTAAGAGGAACCTCATTTTTTTTATTCCAGTCATGAAGATTTTTTTCTATGTCTTTTCTGTCCATTCCTATTGACCTAAAAAAGTTCATGATGACAAACAATGCGCGCTTTCTTCCATCTCCTTTAATTCCTTCAAGGATTTTTTTTATGCTTGGGGGAAAATTCTTTTCTGAAATTTCTTTCAGTGTTATGGGCTTGAATTCCCTGTTAATTTTTACCGCTTCTTCAGGATTTTTTATTTTATACCAATCCAATGCTTCACGCAAAAGTTCGGAAGCTTCTCCTTCTTTTGAATCAGGCATGAAATTTCTTATTTCAGCCTTGAACGGATTCGCATCTTTTGGCTGAAAATCTTTTATTTGATCTGGCTTCAGAACAACACTTGCAAGTGCTGTCTTCTCGTGAAGAGAATATGGCATCCTAAACAAATGGCGGGGAGAAACAAGAATCAAGTCTGGAACAACTTCTTCTGATGCCTTAAAATCTTTTACATACTTGTTTGGCTTTGTGAGTTGTGTTATCTTCTCTATAAGGTCTTTTTTTGTCATCTCCATTATATATTTTGTAATAATTCTTGGCCACTCAGGAAACATGTCTTTTGTTTTTGTATTGTAAATAACTTCTGGAAATGCTTTCCAAGGAACAATTATATGAAATCCCTTGCTTCCTGAGAATTTTATTCCGATATTTTTTATTCCATGGAATTTCAGAACCTTTATTATTAGCTCAGCCATTATCTTGCTATAATCAATATACTTTGAGTCAATATCCAACAAAAGATCCCAGCCAATCCTTAGCTCGTTCATCTGTTTTTCATTCATGCCAGTGGATATTTTCAAGGGATCTTTCCAAAGCTCTTCTGAACAATGGAAAGAAGTTGCTCCATTTTTTACCATTTCAAATATGTCTCCTAGATACTGCGGAGAATCTGGCCTTTTTCCAAAGTCCTCAAAATATCTTGGCACAACCTCTCTGTCGGCAGAAAAAGAAAAAATTGCTTTTTGTATATCTTTCCTGGAATAGTACAAATATGTTATTTTTTTTATTCTCTCTTCTTTGGTTTCAGAAGTGTCCATTTTTTTCCAAATCAAGGAAGATTTATATAATCCTCTGCAAGAACATCACCCAATTTATTGGGTAGGTAGATTGCAATTAAGTTTAAATAGTTGAATGAATTAAATTCTGAATGATTACGCAAATGAATTTCAAGTATGAAATCTATCCTTCTAAAAAACAAGTCATCAAGCTGAACAAAACTATTTCTGATTGCTGTTTCATCTACAACAAACTTCTCGAAGCCAAAATCAATGCTTACAAAACTGACAAGACCAATCTTTCCCAATTTGATTTGAACAATCTCACAAAAGGTTTTGATGTTTCTATTCATAGTCAAGTGAAACAAAACATTTCCAAAAGAATCAATGATTCTTTTAATCATTTTTTCAGAAGAGTTAAAGAAAAGAAGGGAAAGGCTGGATTTCCCAGATTTAAAACTTTTAGTAGATATAAAAGCATAACTTTCCCTCAATCTGGTTTCAAGTTCATTTCTGAAAAAAGAATTTTTGTCAGCAAAATTGGAAATATTCCAATTATTCTTCATAGAGTTCCAAAAGGAAAATTCAAAACTTTCACTATCAAAAGAACTGCTCTCGGTTGGTTTGCTATTTTCTCTTGTGAGGGTGTTCCTATTGAAAACATTGGCGTTGAAGATAATCATATCGGAATTGATGTGGGTATTGAAAGTTTTGCTGTTCTTTCCAATGAGAAAATAATAGAAAATCCTAAATTCCTTATTAAGTCTGAAAAGAAACTTGTTAGACTTCAAAGAAGATTGAGTAGGAAAAAGAAAGGAAGTGCTAATAGAAGAAAAGCAATAATTAAAGTCGCAAGACTTCATGAAAGAATTTTCAATCAAAGGCAGAATTTTCTTCACAAAACTTCTTTCAGTTTGATTAAGCAATTCAAAATAATTTCTGTTGAAAATTTGAAAATTAAAAATATGATTAAAAATCATTATCTTGCTAAACATATCGCTGATGCATCTTGGGGTTGCTTCGTTCAGATGCTGTCCTACAAAGTTGAAAAGACCGGCGGACAGTTGATTAAGGTTAATCCAAAGAACACAAGCAGAACCTGTAGCAAATGTGGGAACATACAAGACATACCTTTGGTTAATAGAGAGTTCAGGTGTTTGAAGTGTGGTTTTGTTTGTCATCGTGATTTGAATGCATCCATTAATGTAGATACCGCTGGACTAGCGGAATTTCAAGCCCGTGGAGAGATTGTAAATCCTTCTTTAGTGAAGGCAAATCTCGTTGAAGCGGGAACTATACACAGGGTTGCGTAATCATATTCCTGTTGAAAGCCACTGAATTTATTCGGTGGAGGATGTCACATAACTCGCTATTTATTTAAGTACTCTATACTTCATAATAACAATACTTAAAAGTAAAGTATTGCTGTTTAAAAAATGTTAGTAAAACTTGAAAATCCGCTTCTTTTGTCAAAGGTAATAGACATAATTTCAGAGCTTGTAACAGAAGTAAGAATAAAAATTGATGGTTCTGGTCTGAATATAACTGCCATGGATCCTGCAAATGTTTCTATGGTTCGCTTTCTATTACCAAAGGGCTCTTTTTCAAGATTTGAGACAGGGAATGAAGTCCTTGGAATAAACCTTGACAACCTGAAAAGAATTCTTAAAAGATGCGGTCCTGGAAGCTCATTAATACTTGAAAAACAGGAAAATCTCCTTAATATACAAATTCAAGACAAGATAAAAAGAGCATTTAATCTCAGCTTGATAGAAGTAGAGAGTGAGGAAAAGGAGATGCCGAACCTTGAATTCAACTCTGTAGTTGAGCTTGCTTCCTCTGATTTGGTGGATTCCATAGAAGACTGCATTGTTGTTGCAGATGCATGCTCTTTTGTTGTGAAAGACGGGAAATTTTTCATCGAAGCACGCGGATTGAATTCTGCAGTATCTGAATTTTCAGGAGACGAGGCAAAGATTGCTGCAGAAAACTGTAAATCAAGATACAGTTTAGAATATCTACAGAAATTTGTAAAAGCTTCAAAACTTGCTGAAAAAACCATTTTAAGATTTGCAGACGACCATCCACTGAAAATGGACATAAAAAATGATTTCCTAGAGATTTCATTTCTCTTAGCTCCAAGGGTTGAGACCGAGGATTGAAGTTAGATAAATTTATTCGACAAATCCAAATTCCAACAAGATTTATAAATAAAATTCTCGTATGTAAATCATGCAAAAAAGAGGGGTTTATTCTTATAATAAAAAAGGCCAAGTAACTATCTTTATCATCATTGCGCTTCTTATTATCGGCGCAGCAGCTTTGATATATTTCCTTTCTCCAAAAGTTTCCACAGGAACGGGATTTGATGCAACAAACCCACAAGGTTTTATTCAGTCATGCCTTAAAAAACCAATACAAAAAACAGTTGAAAATCTTTCTAGTCAAGGGGGGAGTCTTAACCCAAATTTTTATTTTTTATACAAAGGAAACAATATTGAATACTTGTGTTACACTGCAGAGAATTATGCAACCTGCGTCATACAACAGCCAATGCTAAAACAGCACATAGAATCAGAAATAATAAACAAAATTCCAGGAGACGTTAATTCATGCTTCAGTAGCCTTCAGGAAAATTACAAGAATGGGGGCTATACTGTTTCTCTAAATCCAGGAAAAACAACAGTTGGGCTTCTTCCAAAAAGAGTGGTTACCAGACTTGATAATTACACATTGACTGTCACAAAAGGCGAAACAAAAATATACGGTTCATTTAGTGTGATTCTGGATAATAATCTTTATGAATTAATAAGCATAGCTAATAGTATACTTGAATGGGAGGTAAAGTATGGAGATGCTGAGACAACTCTTTATATGAGTTATTACAAAGATCTGAAAGTCGAAAAAATAACTCAGCAAGATGGAACAAAAATTTATATTTTGACCGACAGGAACACGGGAAATAAGTTCCAGTTTGCATCAAGAAGCAAGGCATTACCTCCTGGATTTGGCGTGCAAGGAGTGGCTAACACATAAAATGGAAAAAGAAGAGGTTTTTAATAAAAAGGCATTATTTTTATTCTTAATATTAACAATAGGGATTTTATTTTTTATATTAATTTCAAATAATAAAGTTTCTTCGGTCGGAGAAGCTTCTGTCTGCTGTGAAAGAACGACGGCAGGAGCCTGGTGCCAGAATTCTCCGCCTGCGACTTGTAACTCTAACTACAGACAATCTTCTACATCTTGTCAAGCCACGAGTTATTGTAGACTTGGAACTTGTGTTAATAGCCAGGAAGGAACTTGCTTGGAGAACACACCGCAAAAAGTCTGCCAGGATAATTCAGGAGTTTGGGTTGAAGGGAAACCACAAGACATTCCCCAATGTCAGTTGGGTTGCTGTCTTCTTGGAGACCAAGCAGCATTTGTTACACAAACAAGATGTAAAAGTCTTGCTAGTACTTATGGGGTTGACACAAATTTCAGAACAGACATAAAAACAGAAACAGAATGTATTGCAAGTGCTAATCCTCAGGTGAAAGGTGCATGTGTTCTTGATGATAAATTTTCCAGAAATTGTAGACTTTTAACAAGGGCAGACTGCCAGAAACTTCAGACAACTTCAGGAAATACAACAATTGAATTTCGTGAAGGGCTTTTGTGTTCTGCAGAATCATTAGCAACAAACTGCGGACCTTCAAATAAAACAACTTGTGTTGTGAGTAAAGATCAAGTTTATTTTTTAGATACATGTGGAAATCTTGCAAATGTTTATGATGCTTCAAAAATCAATGATAAGCAATATTGGACAACTATACAAAACCAGGCCTCCAGTTGTAATCCTAGTTCAAGCAACGCAAATTCTGCTTCATGCGGTAACTGTGATTATCTTGCAGGGAGCACATGTAAAGCTTATCAAAGAGGAAACACTCAGACACCTATAAAACCACAGTATGGAAATTTTGTTTGTGCAGACTTAAGCTGTAAATATCAAGGACAAATTTACCAACAAGGAGAGACTTGGTGCTCTAATTCTCTAGGTGCTGATAAAAACTCTCCTGGAAGTTCATATAATAGACTTGCGTGTTTCAACGGAGAAGTCACTGTTGAACCCTGTGCAGTTCAAAGACAAGAGATATGCCTTCAGAATTCAACACAAACGACCCAAGGAAATTTCAAAAATGCTGCATGTGTAGTTAACAGATGGCTGGATTGTGTTCATCAGGATAATAAAAATGACTGTGAAAATATAAACAAGAGAGACTGTCAGTGGGTTGTTGGACAGACAATAGGAGCGTTGCATTCTGATGATTCAGGAAATCCTTTAGTAGTTAACTCAGATGGACAACTAGTTCCCGGAAGTGGGCCAGGCGCTTCGTGTGTTCCAAAATATGCGCCTGGTTTTAATTTTTGGGGTTCAAATGATACAACAAATGAAGCAACTCAAATATGTATGGCGGCAAGCCAGCAGTGTGTTGTCAAATTCGAGAGGAGAATTCTTGGATCTTTTACATGTGCCAGCAATTGCGCATGTATTGGATTAAATAATGGTGATAAAGTTGGAGACTCAGCTAGCAAAATATCTGCTTGGGTGAGTCAGAGAACTAATATGTGTTATGCTTTAGGAGACTGCGGAAATAAAACAAACTATATTGGAGTTCCTGGATATCAGAGCAAAAATGCAGTTCAGATAACAAATGTGGGGAATTAAAATGAAAAATATTTTTAGAAAAAAAGATAAAAAAGGAACATTGGTGATAATCCAGATAATTATTTTAGTTCTTAGCACAATTGCATTTGCGTATATCATTGGAAGTGAAATTCCTGTCGTTAGTGCGGATCCTACTCAATGTATAAGAAGTACAAGTAGAGGTGTAATTTCTGCTCCAAATATTAATCTTAATGATCAAAATGCTGTTAATCAGTGGTGTAGTATTAGTACTAATAGAGCTGATGTTTGTAATGGGGGAAGCGGTAGCGATTGGCACATAAGATTTGCTGCTTCATGTCCTTCACCGCCAACGCCATCTGCACTAACATTACCAAGTGCTCTTCAATTTCCACCGCTTGGTAATTTCGCAAGTAGAGTGTTAGGGGGTGGTGGAGCAGCAACTACGGAAGCAGGTACGACAGCAGGAGCCGCTGGTGCTTCTGCAGGTTCAGGTATTCCTCCTCTTCCTCCGGGGTTTGGAAGTTATAATGATGTAGCAAATGCTGGTTATACTCCACCTATAAATTTAGCAAACTTAGCGAATGTCAAATGGATTGTTAGCAATGCAGCATATGCTGCAGTAATTTATGTAGGGGTTAGATTTATTTTTCAGCAGTTTGGATTAACCCCCGAGCTTGGAAGAGCAGTTGCAAACGGTGCATCAATTGGTTATTTTGTAGGAGCAGTTGTATCTAAAGTAGGTTTGTCTGGAAAGTTAGGGGCTTTACTTGGTATCAGTGGAGGACTAGCGACGCTCGGTATTGGTGTTATCGTTGGTATAATAGTTTTCCTTTTCACTTTTAAGAACACAAGATACAATAATTACACTTTCACTTGTTATCCATGGGATGCGCCTTTAGGTGGAAAAAACTGCCAGCAATGTAACACGGGAAACTTTCCATGCACAGAATATGCATGCAGATCCTTAGGACAGGGATGCATTTTAGCAAATCAAGGAACAAATGAAACCTTATGTGTATGGAATAATAGCAGGGATGTTACTCCTCCTGTAATACAACCATGGATAGATGTTTTAACTACAGGTTACAAGTATACTCCTGACAACGCTATTTCTCCTCCTGACAGAGGGGTTACGATTGTTCCTCAAGATAACAACTCCGGATGCATTAAAGCATTTACTCCTTTGACATTTGGTATCACTCTTGATAAACCTGCAAAATGTCAATTAAATACTGTAAACCAAGCAAGTTTTGGTGATGGAACAGCTTTTTATTTTAATGGAAGTTCAACGAGCAAAATGAATCACAGTCAGACAATGACCCTTCCAAGTTTACAATCACTTGAAGCTGCAAATGCAACTCTTCAAAATGGTGGACAATTCACTTTATATGCAAAATGTCAGGATGCCAACGGAAATGCTAATACTGCAAACTTTGTATTCAAGTTCTGTGTAAACCCCGGTCCTGATCTCACACCACCAAATATAACAACAACGAGTATCTTGAATGGAATGCCTATAGCATTCAATACTACATCTGTAAATCTAGATGTTTTCATAAACAAGCCTTCAACCTGTAGGTGGAGCCAAACTGACCAGAGTTATGACACAATGGAAACAAATATGAGCTGTAGTTCCAACGTATTTGAAGTAAATGCTCAAGGTTTGTACAAATGTTCTACAACGCTCACTGGATTAATCAGCGGAGTAAATAACATCTTTTACTTCAGGTGTAAAGATCAACCATATTTGGAGGGAACAAATCAGTCAAGTCAGAGGAATGTGAACACACAGTCTTACAAGTTCACCCTGAAAGGAACACAACCATTAGTAATATCTTCTGTTGGACCAAATGCAACAACAATAAAAAATTCAACAGATGTGATAAAGGTTACTCTAAATGCAACAACTTCCGCAGGATTCAATGAAGGTGCTTCATTATGTTCTTATAATGGATCAGGAACAAACAACCAATTCATACAATTCTTTAATACAGGAACTTACAAGCACTCACAGGACTTGTTCCTTACACCAGGAGACTATACTTATAATATTCAGTGTATAGATTTGGGAGGAAATACAGATACAAAAACAATGAGCTTCACTGTGCAATCTGATAAGCAGGCACCAATAGTAGTAAGGGCTTATCATGAAGGGACTTATTTGAAGATAGTAACAGATAAGAAGGCAACATGCGTTTACAGCACATCACAAGATGGATGTAATTATCTATTTAAAGACGGAATTTCAATGCAGTCCCTGGATATAAATGTAAACCAAATTTCATGGGATCCTGCAAAAACTTTCTACATAAAATGTAAGGATGATTTTGGAAACCAGCCATTGCCTAATGAGTGCAGCATAATTGCAAGTCCATATTCAATTAAGTAATTTTAATTAACGACTTGGATAAATTAATAAACTTATTTTATCTTTTTTATAAAGAATGAAAAGGGGCCAGATTGAATTGTCTTTTGGAATGATTTTTTCAATAATTCTTGTAATAGCATTTTTAGGTTTTGCATTTTATGCAATAAAAACATTTATTGGATTTGAAAATTCTGCAAAGGCAGGAAAATTCTTTGACCAAATCCAAGGAGACATAGACAGGATATGGAAAAGTGCGCAGAGTTCAGAGCAGCAAGATTATATTATTCCTTCAGGAGCTGATTTTACTTGTTTTGTAGATTTTTCTTCTAGTGCGAAGGGAACAAATTCAACTATTTATTCTGAGCTAAAAAAAGTATATTCTGGCACAGAAAACCTGGCATTTTATCCTATTAATTTTGCAGGTTTTGGGTCAAGAGAATTAAAAAATTTAAATATAACCAAAACCACTGCTGAAGAAAATCCTTTTTGCATAAAAACCAACAACGGAAAAGTCACTCTGGTTTTAAAAAAGGATTTCGGAGAAGCGTTGGTTAGAATAAATAAGCCATGAGAAACTCCAAGGGATTTATTCAGATACCATTTTCTTGGCTCTTTGCTATAGTAATTGGCGCATTGATCCTTTTTTTTGCCATTTATGCTTCTGTGAGATTAATAAAAACAGAGACGACGATAACGAGTGAGGAAACAGGGAAAGAGATAAGTGTTCTTTTGAATCCACTGGAAACAGGTTTTGGAGAGGAAAAGACAACGTCCTTGGCAATTCCTATGGAGTCAAAGATTTCAAACAGCTGTGGGATTGGGGGAAATTTTGGACAGCAGCAAATCAGTGTTTCACAAAAAATCAATGGGCAATGGGCAGATACAGGAATAGGTCCAATTTTTTACAACAAGTATATATTTTCAAACAAGAGTGTGCAGGGAAAAAACTTTTTCCTTTTTTCAAAGCCTTTTGAGTTTCCCTTTAAAGTTTCAGATCTGATTTTCTTTACTTCTGCAGGAGACAATTATTGTTTTACAAATGCTCCTGCAAACATAGAGCAAGAATTGTCAAACTTGAATCAGGGAAATCTTTTCACAAAAAATTGTCCGGTTGGAAGCATCAATGTTTGTTTTAGTTCGGGGAATAATTGCAACATACAGGTAAATAAAAACCAAAAAACTGTAAATAAAGATGGAAAAACAGTATATTTTGAGACTGATGCTTTGATGTATGGGGCTGTTTTTTCAGATCCTGCAATTTATGAATGCCAGGTTCAAAGACTGATGAAAAGGGTGAGAGAGCTGGCTTTGGTATACAATGATAAAGAAACAATAATTTCTCAAAAAAGCTGCCCTATTGAAGTAAATCTTCTTGGAATTGCAAACTCTGCAACTTCATTAAAAGATTCGTCTGATTTGACAAATGTAAAGGCAGCTGTGGACAGTACTTCAGATCAAAACAAAAGGGCGTATTGCAAATTATGGTAATTTTAAGATGAAAAAACAAAATAAACTTGGACAAATGAAGATACAGCAGATGGCTTTCATGTTAATAGCAATAACTCTCTTCCTTATTGTTGCCGGAATGTTCATTCTGACAATAAGACTTTCAAGCATTAAGGAAACTGCAAAAGTCCTAAACGAGAATAATGCTCTCTTACTTGTTTCTAAAATTTCTGATTCTCCTGAATTTTCCTGTGGCAATGCTTTCGGGCAGGCTAGGAGCAACTGTATAGACACTGACAAAGCAATGGCATTAGAAGGTAAGATTCAAGATTACTCTGGCTTTTGGGGAGTTTCAGGCATAGAGATAAAAAAGATTTATCCAATGGGAACAGGGGAATGCACCAAGCAAAACTATCCTAATTGCGGTCAAATAACACTTTTAGCTCCAAGTAATGGAACAGGGGTTTCTAATTTTGTATCCTTGTGCAGAAAGGAGCAAAACAATTCAGTTTATGATAAATGCGAACTTGGGAGGATTATTCTCACATACAATGCTTAAATTAAAAGGAAAACTTGGACAGGAAGAAATAGTGGGTTTTGCTGTTATAGTGATAATAGTATCTATAATAATTGTTTTTTTCTTGGTTTTCTCGCTTTCTAACAAAACACAGGTTGTAAGCTATGAAGTTTCAAGTTTTTTGCAATCCAGCATGCAGTATACCAGTAGCTGCCAGAATAATGCTGGGTATCTTTCTGTCCAGAAATTGGTTGTTTCGTGTTATAATGGAGAAAAGTGCCAAGGAGGGAGAGATGCATGTTCTGCCTTAAATGAAACATTAAATGGTATTCTTGGGGGAAGCTGGCAAACAGGCCAGGATTTTCCTGTAAAGGGGTATAAGCTGAATATTTCTTCAGACCAGGGAAATCTTCTTTCAATTCAAAAAGGGAATATTACAGGAAGCTATAAAGGGGCTCAGCAAATACTCCCAGAATCAGGCATTTCTTTAAGGGTCTCGTTTAATGAATATAATTAAGCTAAATCTTAAGGTTTATTGTAAGAGAGTCAGCTACTAGCTCTGGCTTATGCCTTATTCTATTTTTTGTCTTTTCCTCAATAAGCTCTATAAGGCCGAATCTTTCCAAAAGTTTTATGTCATCATTTACGGTTTTGAAATTTCTGTCAAGCTTTTTTGCCAGCGCGTATATAGAACCTGGCTTCTGTGTTTTTAGCACGTACAAAAGCCTTGCCTTTTCATTGCTTAGAAGGCGCCTTAATGTAGAAAGCCCTTCAAAGTCATAATCCTGTTTAAGCATCAAACCTTTTTTTAATATGGAAAAAGCCCCTCCAGACTGTGTTATTGTAATCTCCCTAGTTTTTGAACCTGTCATTTTAAAGCATATATTGATATATGGTATTTTTGATTATATATTACCAATAAAACCATACATACTAATAAATCTTTCTTCCCATGAGTTATAGAAAAGACCTACATAGTGTATTCATATTGTAGTAACACCATAATCTTTATAAATAAAACCCCTAAAAATCAAGGTTTTAGGAAGAGTGAGCAAATGGGCATAGCAAAGCTTTTTAAAGAAAAATAGATTTTGATACTTACACCGGCAACACCTAAGGGTGTTCTAATAGGGGTTAACAAAATATCATATTCACGACATGATAGCCTACCCTATGGCTATCCAGTTGATGAAAGTTGTCCTTGGCAACTCTTAACAGAGTTGAAAGGAGGTTGAAAAGAAAAAAAATGAGATTAAATTTTAGAAAAATTTCTGCGTTAGCGTCAAGTTTATTAATACTTGGCATGACTGCAGGAATTGCATCAGCTGCAAATTATCCAGTACCTTTCGTTACTAGTGGTAGTCCAAATGTAGCTATTGTTTACGGTTCTGGAGCAGCACTTTCAGATAGTGTTGCTGGAGGAAGCATTGCTACAAGTCTTCAGTCATTCGTGACTGGAAATGGTTCAAGTACTGTCACTACGAGTGGAGCAGTTCAGGCTTTAGATCAAGGAGGATCAAATAGAATTTGGTTAAATACATCTTTGACTACTGCTAAATCTACTTACACAAGTACAGATTTTCCAGTTCTTCTTGCAAGTACAACTTTTGGAGGTAATGTTGCTTCAACAACAACACAAACCATAACTCTTGGATCAGGTGCTATTAGTACAACTTCATCAGGTAGTGCAGATAACTCAGGAAAAGTCGAGTTTGCTAAAATGCCAACAAGTGCTTATGATCCAACTGTAGGAGTTAGTATAGGTACAAGTAATTTTTCAAATTATTTGTATAATGCAACTGTAGCATTTAGTCAACCTATAAACTTTACAGCTTCAGCTAGCCAAGGAATTCCTATAACTTTATTTGGAAGTCAATATGTGGTAGCTACAATGGCTGCTAGTGCGACTGCTTTAGTGCTATATTCTTCTGCAACAACAATAAACTTAGCTCAAGGAAACTCTACTACTGTGAGTGTAGCTGGAGTAAGTCATACAGTTAGTTTAACTGCAGTTAGTAGTACTCAAGTACAATTAACTATGGATGGTACTGCTGGAACAGTAAATACAGGAACAAATCAATTGGTTAATGGAGTAAGTGTTGCTGTTACAAGTGTATTCCCAAGTTCGGGAATAGCAGGTGGTTCAGCTACAATATTATTGGGAGCAAATCAGATTACTTTCACAAATGGAAGTAGTGTACAAGTTGGAACTTCAAATACTCCAGTATTAGGAACAATAGTATATTTTACAGGTAGTCTTAGTGCTCTATCAGGATTAACAGTTCAGGTACAAGCACCATTATCTACAAATGCTTCCTTACTTTCAGGTCTGAAGTTTGTAGACCCTGTATTTGGAAGTTTCCAATTAATCAATTCTGGATTAAATAATCCTATTGATAAAATTAATCCGCAAAGAGATAAAATTGTTATTACCCCAAGCGGACAGACTGCAACAATAGCATTTACTGACTTGAATGGCTATAATGCTAGCATTCCATTTACATACAATACAACTGGTAAAGTTAACTTGACATATGGAGGAGCAACTTATAACTCCCCAATTTATGTAAATGAAATGGCTAACCTTTCATTTCTAAGTTCACTGACTCCTGTTGTATTAACAGGTACAGGAACATCAGGGCAACTAGAAGGACATATGATTCAATTACAGTCCATCTATAATGGTGCCAATGGAATGAATGCAATGCCTAGCGGTACAAATTACTCGAGTGATACTGTTTCACTTTATGACGTAATAACAGGAGCATCATACAACCTTAAAGGATCAGGTACAGCTTCGGTTAATGGAAACCCTGGACTGACAACGGCTACTTTCACATTAGATGGAAAGACGTATACAGTTTACTGGGAAAATTCATCATGGGCGGAGATAAGATATACAAGTGATTCAGGAGCTATAGGATCAGGTAATTATTTGTTATATCCGGCAATTTCTACGCAAAATCATGGACAAATAATATTGTATGGACCACTTGGTGGAAATTTTTCATCGCAGGCTAACCTTTCTTTGACAAACATTGACGGACTTAGTAATAATGTAACTACATTCTTTGTTCCATATGGAGGAGGATTTACATCTATAACATTTACTCCTTTAGCAGTTACTCCTACTGGTGCTTTTAATGGTACTAATTTTACCGTAAGTATTAGTGGAGGTACAGGTACTGTTCAAGGGTCTAGTAATTTTTTTATACCTAATAATGTTTCAGTTGCTGCAGTTTCAGGAGCTACTACTATTAACGTAACTGTTGGAAGTAGTAAAAATTCAAACTTAACATTTGAATTTGTAGCAGATAATTCAAACCTTAGTAACAGGACAGATGTATATCTTGTAACTCCAGGAGGAGTAGGAACCGCGCTAGGAGCCCCAATAATAAACAACACAGCTGTTGTATTGCTTGAAAATAGAGATGTAAACTCGAACTATAATGCATTTGTAGTTCAACTTTCTGGAATTTCAAGTTCCAGTGGAGGTACTTTAGGAGTAAGTAGTATTGTTTCTACAACATCTACAACAAATTATACAACTACGTTGTTTAGTGATTCAAACGTAAATGTATGGGTTGATTTCTGGGGAACCAATGTAACAAGAAATGCAGATAGTTCAACATCACCATTTGCAATTATTTCATATCCTTTAAATCAGGTATATGAACAATTGTTTCTTGGTGCAATAAATTCCAGTGTTATTTCTTCAGGTGGTGGAGCTCTAGGATCTGTTCTTGTAACAGATACACAAGTAGGCACGGTCGGTTCAAAGAACTTGGTCGTTGTCGGTGGAAGCTGTATTAATACAGTTGCTGCTACATTAGTCGGTGGAAAATACTGTGGATCTGCATGGACCACCGCAACAGGCGTTGGTACAGGACAGTTCTTGATAAAGAGTTACGCAACTTCAAGCGTTACAAGTCAACTGGCTCTTCTTGTAGCAGGTTATGAAGCAGCAGATACAACAAATGCTGCAACATACTTGAGTACTCAGGCAGTTGATACAACAAAGCTTTACAGAGGTACATCTGGAACACAAGCAACACTTTCAGTACAATAAGCAAATTTTTTTTATTTTTCTTTTTCTTTTTTTTAACTTCTGGCTGGAGCCAGAATAAATTTTCATGTTCAAAAAAATTTGGATAAAAGGTTATACTCATCTTTCATTAACCTTTTAAATACATTTTTACATTCTATAATCATGAGAAAAATAGTTTCAAAGGAAGAGGAGGAAAAAAGGAGAAAGAGAAACCAGATAATTCTGGGCGTTGTTTTAGCCTTTGTCATGCTAGTAAGTGCACTTAGCTTTGCATTTCAGGAGAGAAGCTTCAATACAACAAATTCAGGGGTTCCGAGCAATAAAATAGATTATAACGGCTTCAAATTTATAAATCAAAATGGGCTTTGGTATTTGGGAAATTTTTCTTTTACCTACTTGCCACAGGAAGTAAATTATACAGCATTGGGGATTAACCCTATAACAAGCTATCAGGGAAAACCTGTTTACATATACTCTGAAAATCAGGGAGCAGAAGTAGAAGTTACTACAAACATAGGATTAGTCGCCCAGCGTGTACAAAAAGCATGTCCCGTCGGAGTTTCTTGTGATATAAGTATTCCAGTAAGAACATGCAGCGATAACTTTATAATAATAAGAGAAGGTAGTAATAGCAGCATAACGCAAAAAGATAATTGTGTTTTAATTGAAGGTCAGAAAAAAGAGCTGACTGCACTTGCTGACCAATTCTTATTTAAAACATTGGGAATAAAATAGAACAATATGAAAAAAAGAAATAAAAAAGAAAAGGAAGAGACTAAGGAATTAAGCCATGAAGAAGTAATAAAAAAAGAGAATAAAGGCCTGAGGAATATCCTCATTGGAATAATTGGTATAATTGCTGCAATCTTTTTGTTTATGTTTTTATTGAATTATTTCAGTTCATTCAGCTATCATGGAGTAAAATTTGATATTGTAAAATTTTGTGATTCAGGGCCTCCTTGCCTAGTTACATATAGAACTTCTCTTCCTGTAAGGCCAAACGGGGGATCTTATGTTGTAGTCAAACCTGCAGACAAGACTAATGATTATAACTTTTATTTGAGAAATGATCCAAGAAAGCTTAATGTGGGCTTCAATGGGACAATCTCAATAAAAAGTAATGTCGTTTTCAACAGCCAGGATAATTTTACATGCAATGGGAATGGTATAGTTGCCGGGCAAAATTTTGTCCAGCTTTACCAACTTTTAGGTTCAAAGGTAATAAGAGACGAAAATGCGACATGCGACACTCTTGGAAGATACATGTATGTGAGAGTGCAATCAGGAAACCAGACAAGCATAGAGCAGTTTGGATCAGCATGTTACAATATAAATATAAAAGATTGCGAAATTCTGAATGGAATGGAAAAATTCATGATTGATACTTTTGTAAAAGTAAATGATATATTAAATAATAAAACTGCTTAAAGGACTCTCATCAGGTTTTTTGTTTCCTTTATTTCTTTCTTTTTCTTAAATAATAAATGAGGGCAATTATAGAACATAGCACAAAAATAATGCCTATAAGCCACTTTAAAACAGGGTGTGCGTTGCTTCCAAAGAAGTAACCAACAAGAATCAAGAAAATAATGAAGATCCCTGCTCCAATTCCTGTATAAAGAGTGAACCTAAGGAAATTCATCTTAGCAAAACCTGCAGGAAACGAGATTAAATGTCTGATTACAGGCAAAAGCCTTCCGATAAAAATTGTTATCTTACCATGCTTTCTGAAATAATCCTCCGCTGTTTTCAGATTGGTTTTTTCTATAAGAAGAAAACTTCCATATTTACCGATGAGAAAATCAAAACTTTTTCTTCCAAGAGCCAAAGCTACAAGATAGCATAGCCAAGATCCGACAATACTCCCAAGAATTCCCGCAATAAAAACTAGAAAAAAACTCATTTGTCCCTTTGCAACAAGGGCTCCGGCAGGAATCAATATAAGTTCACTGGGAAGCGGAAAAATAGAGCTTTCAATTGCCATGCCTACAAAAATCCCAAGATACCCTAGCTTATTTACTATAAGCAGTATTGTGTTTAAAAAACTATAAAAAAAATCAAGAAACATTTTATCTCATCTCTATTTTTTTGTATAGGAATTTTATATCAGAGTAAAAAGGAATTCCCTTTATTTTAAATGCCTTTACTTCTGTGAACCAAATAAGGACAATAAAAATCGTGCTTAAAGCATACCAGAAAAATATATGGATTATTCCAAAGAAATTTGATCCTGAAACAGCCATAACGCTCAATATAAAAATTCTGAGAATATTTACAATCAAAAAAGATGCAAATGCTATCAAAAGCATTCTTATTCTTTTTCTTAATTTTATTTCTGGAGTTGAGAGATTAAGAATAAGGAGAAGATAGTATGCGGAACCGGCTATGCAGGCGCTTATAAGTTCTATAGGAATTGATTTGTTAATTATTATAATATTTCCGCCAATAATAGAAGCATCATAAAATATTTTCAGGAGCCAGTAAATAGGGTAAGATGTAAGTGGAGTGAATATTAAATAGAAAAGCCATAGATTTGGAATTGCCACAAGAATCAAAATAATATAACGAGAGAAAATGTTTAAAAATTCTTTTTTTATACTCATGAAAAGAAGAGTGGAAACCTATTTAAATAATTTAACTCTTATTCAAGAATGAACATTAAGAAGAATAGGGAGTTTGTTTTTTGGTGGATTTTCTTTGCCATTTTGATATTTCTCAGTTTTTATTTTGACAATAGGATTGTAATGCTCGTTTCTTTGCTTAGAACTCCTGGTTTAACTTCATTCTTTCTCACTATAACTTCTACAGTTGTAGTAATAATGATCTTTGTTTTGCTAACTGCGCTATTTGTCAAGGAAAAGAGAAGAAAAATGCTTCTTCCCCTCTGGCTTGCAGTTGCTGTATCTTATATTATCAGCATTGGATTAAAAATTCTAATACAGAGGCAAAGGCCTTTTGAGTTAGGGCTTGTTTCTGCAGTGATAAATAGCTCATATAGTTGGTGGGATTTCTCTTTCCCTTCCTCGCATGCTATCTTGGTTTTCTCAGTTGTTCCTTTCCTCTCAAAAGAGTTTCCAAAGTTTAAGTATGTCTGGATTGTATTTGCCTGCCTTGTGGCATTTTCAAGGGTTTACCTTGGTCTCCATTTTCTTAGCGATGTTATTGTTGGAGGATTAATAGGATATTTGACTGGATTTATTATTCTAAGAAGGGCTGAAGGTAAGTTTTAAGGATGGATAAGACGACGATTTCTGAAAGTAGATAGTTATATTGTTCGTTCTATCATTTCTTAGAAGAATTATTTCCTAGCAACTCTTACTGCAACAACTATTATTACTACAATCAAGATTAAAATCAATACTGCCAATCCCCAAAGCAAACCATTGCCTGATATAACATTTCCTGTTATTCCAAGGAATCCAGGAGGACTTGTAATCTGAACTGAAACAGGTTGTGTTAAGGTCTGGCCATTAGATGCTAAGTCAACGGAGAATGTTTGGCTTCCTGCCGAAGCATCTTTGTTTACATTAAATGTTATCAAAACATCTTTGGATTGACCTGCATTAAGAGTGATTAGGTTTTGATCTACTGAAGCTTTAGATGCCCATGTTTCAAACCCTTCAGTACCTACAGAGTATGTTCTTGTGTTTGTTCCTGTATTTGTTATAGTTGTCTTTACAACAAGAGGGCTTCCTGCCTGGCCTCCAGATGCTATGCTTGCGGTTAAAGAAACCTGTGACTGTAAAGAGCATCCACCTTGAACTGTGAAAGGAATAGTAAATTCTGAAAGAGCGCTATTAAAATTATTCTGGAAAATATTCCCGTCTTGTTTTCTAACATCAAAGATTAAGTAATATGTGCCTTCATCTGTCGATTTTGGAACATTAAATGTTAATGATAGTGGCTTTTTACCAAATGAGTTTATATCTCCCACTATTACTCTTTGATTTACAAACTTGTTTCCTTTATCATATATTGAAACAGAAACATTATTTTGGTCGCTACTTCCTATATTCCATACCTCTGAAGTAATCTGCTGAGCTGAACCGCACTGAACCAAACTAGGTACATTGAGATTTTTAAGAATTGCAAAGTCAGATTCAATAACAATTGATGCACCCTTTGAATAAAGTGCACATGTTTGAGTATTTGTAAGACTTGCGTTATTAATGTTCCCTGTAGCTGTAGCATAGAGTTTGTAATGATCTCCATTACGGAGACTAGAAAGATCTACATCAAGACTTTTATCTATATTAAAAGATACTGTTAAAGTTCTTGTATTTCCATGATTAAGACTAAAAGTGTTTTCTGAAGTGGGTCGAATTACCCATTGATTTTTAAGATTATCCCAAAGACCCCAGTCAACTTCTATATTGGTAATATCTTGATTTCCATTATTTTTAACTTCTATTTGAGTTTGGATGTTTTCAAGAGGGAACCATTTATTACTTTGTCCAAAAAGTGAAAAAGATGAGTTTATTCCATTGTTTGTAAAATCAATTCTTCTAACTGCTAAATTTCCTGCATTTCCAATAGTAGCACAGGTAAGAACTTCTGGAGGAGTACTTGAAGTTAATCTAACTGGAAAAGTAGCTAATACTGCATTTGGACTATTTCCATCATTTACACTAATATTTCCTGTAATTGTGCCTACGAAATTAGAAGGGATTCCTGAAAGTGTTGCTGATAAAGGAACAGTTTGACTTGTATTGATATTTGCTTGAGTTGGTAATGTCCATGTTCCAACTGTTGAGCTAGATGTTGTCCATGTTAAACTTTGATTTGCACCTATATTAGTAAGATTGAAATTAATTGTAATAGATGTTTGCCCTTCAGTAAAAGTTTGATTTAATGGGGAGGGTGCGAAACTTAATGCAGCACTAGTCAAACTGGTTAAGAATATCAACGCAAAAACGCTCAATGCGAACAAACCAAATCTTTTCGCTCTCATTTTCTGTAATCATTCTGCAGTTACTATGGTTTATAAATATTTATGTTTTTGAAGATATATTTATTTCCTGGTTTTTACTAGTACTTCAAAAAGTTTATATAATTTAACACCTATATTTAATAAATTTTTCAAATGGTCATAAAGGCAAGGGAGAATTCTCTTGGTGCATGGGCATTCTTGATAGGCATTATTCTGACTATCATTGTGGGATATTTGCCAGGGGTTCAACAAATCCTCTTGTTTTGATAACTAAGGTTTAGAAGTCCTACTCATATATTAATAGGAGAAGAATTAAGTTAATTGCCTGAAAAATCTACGTTTAGTATTTTAATATGATGAATGTCCTAAAAAATTAGTTTTTCTGTAAAAATCCTTATTGAGAATAACTTTAATCCCACCTGCTTGTGAATTCAGCTTTTTCCTCTTTTGCCTTTGGCATTGCTTCCTTGTGAATCTTAGCGAAAGAAGGAGTTACTATAAGGACATTCTCTCCAAAGCCGGCAATATTGCCTTCCATTGCATCTGTAGTCTTCTTTATCTTGGAAACAGCTCTTTTAAGCTCTATTGGATCCTTTCTTCTAAGTACATTTATGTCAATGATAGCAATTGTGTAGCCTTCCCTAAGAGAATTAAGTATTATATTGACCTCTTCATAGTCTTTAAGGGTAAAGAGCTTCACAAAAACCTTTTGTTCTGCTTCTTCTTTTCCAAGATCTATCTCAAGGTAATCTTCACCTGTATCTTCTCCTCCAAGAGATAATGCTCTTTTTATGCCTTCGAAAACCATACTAAATTTAAATTGCAGATATTTATAAAGATTTCGTAATTATTTTGTATACATTTTTCCCGTCGTTATTTTAGAACTTCGCTTCGCAAGTCTTCCATTTTTTCAGAAAGAACGCGCTCCTGCTTCTCAAAACTCTTGATTCTCATGTCAATAATCTTCTCTTTGTTCAGCAATTCCTCCTTCATTTGCTTTTTATCTGTCTTAATCATAAGCTGACCGATTATTTTAAAGACTTCTTCTCCGGATTTGTCCAATTCCTTTAAGGCTGCCTGCGTTTCACGAAATTCAATCTGAAAAGCCTGTTTCTGAAGAAGTGTATTCTGCAAATTTTGTTCCAGCATCTGCAGCTCCTGAATATTTTTTTCTTTGACCTTGTCGCTCATTTTAAACAGCCTTTATTTTTTTAACTTTTGTTCTTGGCTTGTAAAAAATCTTGCTGCCACAGCTAGGGCAAACAAATCTTTTTTCCAGATTTGTGTTCAGAATTTTTTTCCCGCACTTGAAACACTTGTAGATTGGCATTTTATTGTATATAATAGGCATCAGATGCGAATTTTTTTCCACATTTTTTGCAGTTCCATATTCCTTTGGAAAGCCTTTTCATTCCTTCTTTTCCGCAAAAAGGGCATTTCTGTCTTTTTCTCTGCTTTGCTTCTATCTTATCCAAAGAAGACTTTGCTCTTTTTCCGTATCGTGCACCAAATCTTCCTGATGCTTTGACTTTTTTTAATTTTGAAGTCATTTTATAATATTAAATCAGAGGTTTGGTTTTTAAAATGTTCTGTTTGTAAAAATGGGGTCGCTGGGATTTGAACCCAGATCGCAAGGTCCCAAACCTTGAATACTAACCAAGTTATACTACGACCCCTATTAATTTAACCAACGAATTTTGTTTATAAAAGTATTGCTATCTTGGGCATTTTAAGGGGTCGTCATTTTTTAAAAAGAAAGAATTCTTGAAATTTTAGAAAGAGTTACTTCTTTTCTTTTTTATCTTTTTCAGGTTTTTTTTCTGGCTTTTTCTCTTCGGTGACTACTTTAGTTGCCTCTGCTGTTTTTTCTCCTTCTTTACCTTGCTCTACAGTTGCAGTGCCTGCTGCTCCGGCAGCAGCCTCGGCAGCAGCCTTAGCAGCTTCTTCCTGCTGCTTTATTCTTTCCTGCTCTGCCTTTACATTAGCGAAAAATTCTTCAAGAGATTTCTTTTTAGCTTCTGGTGTTTCCGTTCTCTCTTCAATAATTTCCTTATCATATTTTCCTTCTTCTATCTCCCTAATAACTTCAAGAGGTTTTTTATTTTCAACAAGAATACCTAAAGTTGTGCAGCTTCCCAAAACGCTTTTTACTGCATTTTTTAAATTCCTGCTTAACATATTTGGAATTTTTGTTTTTGAAACAGAGATGATTTGTTCTATAGAAGCATTTGCAACTTTTGTTTTTTTCTGAAGACCGGAACCTTTCTCAATTCCAAGTTCTTTTTTCAAAAGCTCTGCAACAGGTGGAGAAAAAACTTTTATTTCTATATTTTTTGTTGAAACATCTATCTCAATTTCAACAGGAACTTTCATTCCCTTGAAATTTGTGGTTGCATCATTTACCTTTTGTATAACTTGGCCTATGTTTATTCCCGCTGGCCCGAGCTTCTGACTAAGGGCAGGACCTGGCTGCATATTCCCTCCTTCAACCAAAATTTTAACTTGCATATTCTGTATCTCCTTCGCTTTCGTCTCTTCTTATGACCCTAACATTATCGAGCTTTATTGTAACAGGCAAAGGCACAACTGCTCCCAAAAGGCTCACAACTACTTCTTCCCTCTGTTTATCAATTCTTAAAACTTTTGCTTTTTCTTTTTTGAATGGTTCTGTGATTATTTCAACTATGTCTCCTTCTTTTATAGAAACTGTAGCAACAGAAGGTTCAACCATGTTTTTTATTTCTTCATAACCAATTGTTTTGCCAATTATTCCTTTGACATAAGGAAGATTGAAAACAGATTCCTCTGCGCTTTCTCTGTCTTCAGCCTCGAGAAGAACATAGCCTCTAAGCCCATGAGGTCTTAAAACAGCATAAGTATTAAGTCCTTTTTTTTCCGCTCTGTCAGCTATCATGTCGACAGCTTTCTCTTCCTTGTTTGTCGTTACTTTTATTATAAAAATCATTTGAGCTCCGTCTACCTCTTAATATTTAAGAAGCAGTAAACTTATTTAAGAATTTGAGTTTATAAAAGTTTGGTTAATCTAGGCTTTGTGCAAAGCCTATATCATTTTTTGTATAGAAAACTTTTTTAATATCTATTTTTCTTTCTTTTTTTAAGCATAATCCCACCAATGATAATTGCTAAAAGAATAACCCCTACAATAATCCACATACTATTTCTAGAAATTGTAGGTGGTGAAAAAGGAGTTGTCCCATTAGTTATTGCTCCCCCTGTTCCAGGAGTAGTACATCCTGTAATTCCTAAAGATTTTTGTATGATGCTTAGATTTATCGAGCCTTGACTTTGATTTACTGAGTTAAGTGTTAAGGATAAAACACCATCATTCAAGCAGACATCTTTTTGTTGCCCGACATTTAATGTGAAAAATTGGGGGGAGCTTTGGATTACAAAATCTGCAGAGCCTGAATTTACGTTTAAAACAGTTAAATTGTGCGTAGGCAAAGTTGTGGTTGAGTTTACTTGGAGAGTTAATGAAATACCATTATTCAAGTTAGCCTGAGTTATTGAACTAGATTTTGTAGGGGTTACTTTATTACCAGGAACAGCAAATCCGCTTCCGCTACTTACTCCGCTTCCGCTTGCAGCTACTGTTTGTAATGGTAGTTTTATAGTAAAAATAAAATTTGTTTGGTTATCCACGAATGTGCAAAGACCTTGAGTTTGATTATCACTGAAACAGAAAGAAGAACTTTGATTGTCTGAAAATAAGTCAGCTGAGACAAATGTCATTGAAATAAAAAACATTACAATAAAAAGAAAGAAAATTAATCCTAAAAAGAGAAGAGGGAAATTAGGTTTTTTTTTTGATTTGTCATTTTAATTTATCCTGCTTTTGTCCATGCTCCTGTAACTCCACAAATATATACTCCTGAATTATTTGCGAGTATTGAAAGATTATTGGCAGCTCCACAAGTAGGAGAGAAAACTCCATTACCTTTTAAAAATACGGTGGTTGCACTTCCGCTTCCAAGGGTTACATTTGCACTTGCATCAGTTGTGATTGAAGGGTAATTTGAAGAATTGCTGACATTAAATAATCCTAATGTTAATTGTTGATTGAATGTAGCATTATATTGGGTAGTTGTTCCATTTAATAAAGTGCTTCCGTTGAAATGATAAGCATAAACTATGTTTGAAAAATTAAAATTAATTATTGAACCATTAATAAACACTCCACTATTATTCACCACGAATAAACTTGAAGTTGCATTTGTTACATTAAAGTACCCTCCAGAATTATTATAGGTTTGATTACTTAGTATGTTAGAATAATTTAAAGTATTAGAACCATTAACTGTATAAGCATAAATATTGCTAAAGTTGGAATAATTCAATGCAAATGTTGAACCATTAATTGCATATGGATAAACAATATTTGTGAAATTGATATTGTAGAATGTTCCATTGATGAATGCTCCTGTTGCATTTACAATGAAAGTACTTGAAGTTGCATTTGTTACATTAAAGTACCCTCCAGAATTATTATAGGTTTGATTACTTAGTATGTTAGAATAATTAAGAACACTTGTTAAGAATGCTCCACTTCCGACAAAATTCAATGCAGAAATATTTGATGCAAAGGTTGCATTGTATCCATATAAATTATTTACCGAATTATTTTGAATTGTAAAAACTTTCCTAAGAGAGCTATTACGGTATTCACATGCATAAGAAGGAGGGTATGAAACATTAAAGGGCTGAACTGTAATAGTCGCTGTTCCATTATTGTCTGTTGCAATAGTTGTTGAATAATTCAAATTAGAAACCACACAAGCAGAATCATTACTAAAAACGTAAGTATAAGCAAAAGCTGTGTTTGGTTGTGAATTTCCATTACTATCTTGCGGATAAACTTGAATTTGGAGGCTAGAAACAAAATTTAAAATTAAAATAACAAATAATATACTAAAAAGTGACAGTGTAAAAAGCCTCTTTTTCATATAATATATATATATATATATTTAAATATTTCTAATTAGCTTTTTATCTGAAGAAGATAATTTTCATCAAGATAGATATCAGGAAGCCAATTACACCTAAAATTAGTACTCCGATTGCAGATACTTTAGCAACCATTTCAAATTCTTTTTTTGAGGGTTTTTTAAGCACAAGCCATACTCTTTTTGATTTTTCAATGAATGCTTTAAGATTTTCAACAGGCTTTACCATTATTTAAAGAAAAGTTGAGAGTTTTTAAAATTATTCAAAAAATTCGATACCGAGTTCTTCTTCTATTTCGCTGTGCTTAAGGCTCTCTATAGTTTCTCCTTGCCCTAATATCTGAGAACTTTTAACTCCTGTAACTATTAAAAGAACTCTAATGGATTTTTCCATGTCAGGGGATACTTGGGCTCCCCATATTAACTTTGCATATGGGCTTAATTTATTTCCTACTTCCTCTATTATAACTTTACATTCATCAAGGCTCATGTCAGGGCCACCGATTATATTTACGAGAGCGCCTGTTGCATTTGAGATATCAACATCCAAAAGAGGATTGTTTATTGCCTTCTCCACTGATTCTAAAGCTCTGTTTGTGCTATCTGATTCTCCCATTCCTATGAGTGAAACTCCGCCGTCAACCATTACTGCTCTAACATCTGCAAAATCAAGGTTCACAAGACCTGCAGTAGTCACAAGTTCTGTAACACCTTTTACTGCGTTTGTTAAAATCTCATCTGCAATTTTGAATGCTGTATGCAATGGAAGGTCAGGAGCCAGTTCCAGAAGCTTGTCATTAGGAATAACAATTAAAGTATCAACAACAGACTCCATTCTTTCAAGACCATCCATTGCATTTTCAAGTCTCTTCTTTCCTTCTATTGTGAAAGGAAGAGTTACAACTCCTATAACCAAAGCTCCCTGCTTCTTCGCTAGTGACGCAACAACAGGTGCTGCCCCTGTTCCTGTTCCTCCCCCAAGACCGCAGGTTATGAATATCATATCGCTTCCTGAAATTTTTTTCTTTATCTCTGCTTCTGATTCTTTCGCAGCTTCCTCTCCTACTTTAGGATTGCTGCCTGCACCCAAACCTTGTGTAAGTTCACGTCCTATCAAAATTTTCTGATCTGCATTGCTGTAGAGAAGGTCCTGGGCATCTGTGTTAACTGCTATCAATTCACCGCCTTTAATCCCTATTTCCTTCATTCTGCTGAGGGAATTACCTCCACCACCGCCGACACCAATAACCTTAATCTTTGCGGCTTGTTTTTTCAGAAGTTCCTCAAGCTCCTTGTCAATCTCTTTTACATCAGAAGAAAGTTCTGTTTCATAAACATCTGCCATAAATAATACAGAAGAACATTATTTATAAAAATTGTTGTGATTTTTATAGTACCTTATCACTGGTATTTTCCTTATCTTTAGCAGAAGAAGTTTCAGTTACCTCTAAATCAAGACCAAGAATTTCCTGGAATTTATCTTTGAACATCTCAGCAAATTTCTTCATATTCTCTTCAGTTTTTAAGATAAGCTTTTTATCCTCTACTGTAAAATCCAGCTTTCTTTTGAAAAAGAAATCATTAAGGGCATTTATTTTTTCATTTATGTCAGTTATCTTCCTTATTACATTTATGTTGTATACAACTGTTTTTCCTGCAAGCAGATTGTTAAAATCAACCATCACCCTACCTCCGGAAACTGTCAATGCCTTGCCAACTCTGCCGTCAAAATTGAACAATCCGCCGGGAACAGGATTTATCTTATGTTCCTTGAATACCCCAACAGGAATCATCTGAACAAGTGATTTTTCTCTTTTACCGAATGCTTGTTCAGGATTTAGTTCAATTTCATAATTTCCTATTTCTTTTCCAATCAAAAAATCTTCCAAAGATTTAAGGAACATCCCTTCGCCCAAAGAAAAAACGAATGGTTTTGCTTCTATTGGATGATCATGACCCTGGTGCAATTTTTCTAGATCTTCCTTAATTGTTGAATCAAAAACTTCTCCGCCCTTGATTTTTCCTGTGAAATCTATCTCAACAAAATCCTTTTTGTTCAATACCATTAGAGAAAAATTAATGAAGAGTTTTTAAAAGTTTGTTTTAAACGGTGCTTTGAACAATAACTAAACCACTTTATCCGCCACAAATATCTGAAGCATTCCAAAAGTCAGCTATCTGTTGTGCACTATAATGATATTCTCTAATCATTACTTTTGAAATTCCTTCATTTACATACCAGTGCCAACATTGACAACAGCATGGACCTTCTTTTGATAATTTCATAGCTTCATCATAAACTTTTTGTTCATCAGAAGTTAATACAGTATTCTTATCATAATCTATCCATTTTTTGGCAAGAGTGATTGGTGTATGAAATGGGTCAAGAATAATATCCTGAATATTTTTGTATGCCTGAAGTTTTACAAGATTTGCATTTCTATCTTTTAAATCCATTAATGCTCCACAGCATTGTCCTCCAAGAGTTAATCCATTTGTATTTTGAAATGAATCTCCTTTCGCAATGCAACTGCCTTGAGAAGTTGGATTTGCGGACAATAAGCTGTTAACATCTGGTCCGCAAGAAATTATCTGACTATCCAAATTCAAAAGTTCTGGATCAACTTTTTGTGTAAGCTGATTACTCTGTTTCATGAAGTTTATTTTTCCTGCTTGAGTTGGAATGCTATCATATTGCTTTTGTAGAGAAGAAGCAGAAACATCTTTTATTGAATTATACAAAATTATTCCCGCAATAATCAAGAAGATTAAACTGGCTAAAAAAACCAAAGTCTTCTTTTTTATCTGTATTTCTTGATTCATAAAAAGAACAAGATTTTAACCCTTTTAATAATTTCTACCAACAGATAACTTTACAGAACCTTTGTGCAAAAACCTTTTTAAACATATTTTCTCTACTTTAAATATGGTTTTAAAAATTATTAATGCTATTGATGCTAAACCCGGAGCAAATATTATACTTGATAGTGAGGCTTACATTGTAAAAAAGCTTGACATCAGCAAAACTGGGAAACATGGGGCTTCTAAGTGTAGAATTGAAGCTATAGGAATAATAAGCGGGCAGAAAAAGATAATAGTTATGCCTGGGCATGAAAGGATTGAGGTACCTATGATTGACAAAAGAAAAGGCCAAGTTCTTTCAATAGCGGGAAACAGGGCAAGTGTGATGGACCTTGAAAGTTTTGAAACACTTGACATGGACATTCCCGAAGAATTAAAGCCTGAAGTTGACACGAATTCCAGCGTAGAGTATTGGGATATAGAAGGACTGAAAATAATCAAGAGGAAAATATAATGGCAAAAATACTTGAAGCAACAAACAGACTTTTCAAGAACGTATTTGTCTGCAAGAATTGCCAGTCAAAAATTAAGGCAGACCCACAGAAAATAATGAGGGGAAAAGTAAGATGCAGAAAATGCGGGAGAAATGCTTTCAGGCCGATAAACAGAAAATAAAATGAGTTTTTTGTTATATGATATCATATTCCTTGTTGCATTTCTTATATTCATTTCTAGTTTTCTCTATACGAGGAAAAAGAATTTGAAAAAAGAAGGACTTTTGTTCCTTTACAAAACCAGCTGGGGAATAAAGCTGATAAATTATTTAGGAACAAAATACAAAAAAACAATAAAAGTTCTGAGTTACATTTCTGTTTTTACAGGATATCTCTTAATGGCGGGAGTTTTATATATGGTGTACAGTGTATTAAAAATATACCTATTCAACCCTAGTATAGTCAAGGCAATAAAAATTCCACCTATACTTCCTTTGTTTCCTTATCTACCCCAAGTGTTTAAACTTGATTTCCTTCCCCCTTTTTATTTCACTTATTGGATAATAATCCTTGCTGTAATTGCAATAACTCATGAAATGGCTCATGGGATATTTGCTGTATACAATAAAGTTAAGATAAAGACTACAGGATTTGGTTTTTTCCCTTGGTTCCTGCCAATATTCCTTGCTGCTTTTGTTGAGCTTGATGAAAAAAGGATGGCGAAAAAGAAAACATTCCCACAACTAGCAATTCTTGCAGGGGGAACATTTGCAAATGTTCTTACAGCAGCATTATTCCTTTTTGTATTATTCGGCTTCTTTTCAATGGCTTTCTCTCCAGCTGGAGTAATCTATGACAATTATGCGACATCAAGGATACCTATTGCAGGAATTTCAATGTTCAACAATATTTCCTTGAATAATGCTTCTTATGAAAAAATCCTTAACTTGTCAAAAAGTGATGGATTTAATTATATGATATTCATGAACCAAAGCTATCTTGCGACAAAAAAAACCATTGAAGACCAGAAGGATAACCCTGGCAGTATCTTAGTTTATAACAATGCTCCTGCGATAAGAGAAAATATCAGCAGCATAATTCTAAATATAAATGGTGTTAAGATAGACACCATAAAAAAACTTCAGATAGAACTAAGAAAATACAAGCCAGGAGATAACATCACAATAACTGGAAAAACAGACAACGGGTTTTTAGATAAATCTGTGGTTTTAGATGAACGCCCAGGAAAGCCGGGGACAGCATGGCTCGGAATAGGATTTTTTGACAAAACGCCTCAGGGAATTATCGGAAATATTGTGAGCAAGTTTTCTTCATTCAGAAATCCAAATGTTTATTATGCGCCAAAATTCAACGGAATAAGCGTATTCATATACAATCTTTTATGGTGGATTGTTATAATCAGCATAAGCGTGGCATTAATCAACATGCTTCCTGTTGGAATTTTCGACGGTGGAAGATTCTTTTATTTGACTGTTTTTGCATTGACAAAGAATGAAAAGATTTCAAAAAAGGCTTTCGCATTCACAACATACCTATTTTTGTTTATCTTGTTTCTTTTGATGGTTTTCTGGTTTTTCAGTTTTTTATAAGAATTGTATAGTTATAAATCAATAACCCCCTCTTTCGTCAGTGCGGCAAATCTTATTCCTACAGGCAAATTGATAAGCGCGGAAATCAGAGCCATATGCTCTTTTCCGTCTCCAGAGGCTATGCTCAAGGCAACTTCTGTTCCCCTTATTTTCCCATTAAGTTTTTCCTTAAACTCGTCTCTTAAGTCAACAAGCTTTTTGTCCAAATCTACTCTGATAAATTCAAATTTTTTTTCAGAAGTAAATTTCTGCGAGAAATCATTCCCAAGGATTATTACATTATCCCATTCTCCATATTTCAAAAGGCCAGAGACCTGCGACCATGTTCCCTTACCTGTAGATAGCAATGCTACGAGTTCCATTACAAAAACATCAAACTTTAATTTATAAGAATTGTTGTGATAAGATTTATAAACTACCTCGGTTTTGAAAAATTGCCGATTGAACCATATCGCCAGCACATATATTCTATGGTGCTGACGTATGAAATGGGAGGCGCGCATGGAAACAAATGAACTTGAAAACGAGCTTTTAAAGTCTCTAACAGAATTAAGAAAAACAGAAAAAAGAAAATTTGAACAGACAGTAGACTTAATAATAAATCTACAAAAAATTGATCCTAAAAAAAGCCAGATAAACCTTTTTGTAAACTTGCCTTTCAGAATGAAAGACAAGAAGATTTGCGCATTTCTTGAAACAAAGAACAAATCTGTTGAAACCATAACGCCAAATGATTTTAAAAGTTATTCTGACAAAAATTCCCTGAAAAAACTAGTGAAGAAGTTTGATTTCTTCATTGCAGAAGCAAATGTTATGCCAAGAGTAGCAAGTGTTTTCGGTAAAGTTCTCGGCCCTGCAGGAAAAATGCCTTCGCCTCAGATGGGAATTTTGATGGATGTCAATGATAAGGCCATTGAGGAAGTAAAGAAGAAAATAGAAAACAGCACAAGGATAAGGATAAAAGAAGCCAGCATCAAACTGGCCATAGGAAAAGAGGGCATGAAAGACGAGGAAATAAAAGAAAATGTTCTTGCAGTTTACAATGCAGTAATGAAAGAACTTCCAAAGGGAAAAGAGAACATAAAAAATATAGAATTGAAGTTCACAATGACTAAACCTCAAAAGATAAAAATAAAATGACTGGCAAAAAAGTAGCACACGTATCAGATAGGAAAAAGAAAGTTGTTTCAGAGTTGGTAAATCTGATAAAGAACAAGAAAACAATTCTTATAGCTTCAATAAAAAATATTCCTTCCTCGCAATATCAAGAGATTTCAAAGAAATTGAGAGGCAAGGCGATAGTAAAGGTTCCTAAAAAAAGCATAATATTTAGAGCAATTGATTCTTCTGGTTTAGAAGAGATAAAAAAACTTAAGACTCAGATAAAAGAAAGCACAGCTATTCTTTTTTCAGATGAAGATTCTTTTGATTTGGCTGCAGAATTAATAAACAAAAGAAGTCCTGCAAGAGCAAAGCCAGGACAGGAAGCTCCTGCTGACGTTGAAATTCCTGAAGGACCCACAGACCTTGTTCCAGGACCTGCAATAAGCGAGCTTGGAGCTTTGGGAATAAAGATTCAGATAGAAAAAGGAAAAATAACCATAAAGGAGCCAAAGATAATTGTAAAACAAGGCGAAAAAATATCCAAACCTGCTGCAGAAATGATGAACAAGCTTGGAATAATGCCTTTTTCAATAGGGTTTACACCAATTGCCGCATTTGACATAAAAGAAAGAAAACTCTACACTGAAATTAAAATAGACAGGGAAAAAACAATTAATGATCTGAAAGGGGCTTTCAGAAAAGCTGTTCCATTCTCTGTTAACATAGGCTATCCTTCAAAAGATACAATAGGATTCCTTATAGGAAAGGCAGCGATGCATGAAAAAGCTCTGAATAATCTAATTAAACAAAAATCTCAGGAGGTTTAAAATGGAGTACATATATGCGGCGCTTTTGTTACACAAACTTGGAAAAGACATCAATGAAGGAAATCTTAGCAAAGTAGTTGCTGCTTCAGGGATAGAACCAAATGAATCAAAGGTTAAATCTCTTGTCGCAAGTCTTAAGGGTGTTAATATAGAAAAAGAACTTGAAAATGCAAGTTTGGCTGTTGCAGCTCCTGCTACTGGCGGAGAAAAAGCAAAGGAAGATAAGAAAGAAGAAAAGAAGGAAGAACCTAAGGCTGCTGCGGCAGAAGGTCTCAGCGCGCTCTTCGGATAATCATTTATTTTCATTAGTCTGAAGAGCTTTTCTTAGTTAGAAAAATATTTCTATTAACAAATTTTATAATCTCTTGATTATTAAGGCCATTGTTTAAGCCTGTGTAGCTCAGTCAGCAGAGCGCTTGATTCGTAATCAAGAAGTCGGGGGTGCAAATCCCTCCACAGGCTTGAAGTTAAACTTATTAAACCTAAAAAATATTTATTTATATGATTCCTTCTGTAGGTTCATTAACTCCCCAATATATAGCAAGTAGTAGTTATATTTTCATTTTTATTTTAATGGTGGTTGAAGGACCAATAGTAACTTACATTGCAGCATTTGCATCCTCTCTTGGCCTTCTTAATATATACATTATATTTTTATTAGCAAGTCTTGGAAATATCATGGGGGATATAATTCTTTATTATATTGGAAAATTTGGAAAGCAAGGAATAATTGAAAAATATTTTAAAAAGAGGAGACTAAAAAAATCTTTGATAAAAAAAATAGAATATAGTCTAAAAAATCATACGGGCAAAACTTTAGCTTTTGTGAAAACTGTTCCTCCATTTGCAGTTCCTAGTTTAATTATGGCTGGTATTGTTGATGTGCCTATAGAAAAATTCCTTCTTTATTCTATACCTGTTTCAGCATTGAGTGGGTTGGTATTTTCTGTATTGGGATTTTATACAGGGGAAGCTTATAAAAATTTTGCAATATATTTCAAGAGAGTTGAATTAGCAGTTTCTGCCACATTGGTTTTGGTATTTATTGGTTGGTTAGTATTCAGATACATTGAAAACAAGGTAAAGAAGGTTGAAACAAAAAGTTTCAAAGTTCATGGAAAATTATTAAAAAATAATTGAGGAAAATGAAGAAAATTAAAATTGCAATAGTATGTGACGGTGTTATCGGTACAACAGCAGGATCATTTATATCAACTCTTAGGTTTTCAAAACTACTAAGAAAAAAGGGCCATAAAGTGATTTTGATTACATCTAAAAGTCCGGGGACAAAAAATATTGATTATTACAATAATATAAAAACATATAGATTTCTTTCTATTCCTCTTCCCAAATCAGGAGGTATATATCTTTCATTTCCAACAATTTCACAAATAAAAAAAATATTGATTAAAGAACAGATAGATATTGTTCATATAATGCTTCCCACATTTTCTTCAATAATGGCAGCAAAGGCAGCAAGATTATTAGGAATAAAAGTAGTTGCACACTCTCACACTCAGCCAGAAAATCTTTCTCTTAATCTCCCAAAATTTCTACAATTAGATATACTAAACAATATTTTTTATAAATACATAATTTGGATCTGTAAACATGCTGAAATTACAATTTGTCCATCAAAATTTGCCGAAAGAGATTTACTAAAAAGAGAACCCTCGTTAAAAACAGTAGTAATAAGTAACGGAACGAATTTTTTAAAATTCAAGAGGAAAAATCCTAAGAAATTCATTAATAAATATAAAATTCCGGAAGATTGCAAAAAGTTAATTTATGTTGGTAGACTTCACCCAGAGAAAAGAGTAGAAACATTTATTGAAGCAATGCCCCTCATTCTAAAAAAATATGAAAAAGTTCACGCAGTGATTGTTGGTCCGGGCCATATGAAAAAAACACTTGAAAAATTATCAAAAAACCTAAAGGTGGAAAATAATATAACCTTTTGTGGAAAAGTTTCAGAAGAAGATCTGCTTGGAGCTTATAGCTGTTGTGATATATTTGTTTTACCTTCTCTGGTAGAGTTAGAAGGGATGGCGGTTCTTGAAGCAATGTCATGTAAAAATCCCTTATTAATTGCAAATTCAAAATTCAGTGCCTCGGTTTATTTTGTTAAAGGAAATGGGTTTTTATTTAAGCCGGAATGTCCTGAAGATTTGGCTGAGAAATCATTAAAACTTTTAAGAAATGGAAAATTAAGAAAAAAAATGGCTCTAAAAAGTTTTAGAAACAGTAGAGGCTATGACATAAACAGAAGTGTGAAAAAAATAGAAAAAGTCTATTCTGCAATATCAAAAACTAAATAATTTTTAAAACGCCCCCGCCAGGAATCGAACCTGGA
>OBEQ012259463.1_pt1 | contig 58124 bp, 55 predicted proteins | sample 1670901 | NCBI WGS metagenome assembly OBEQ01 (sample SAMEA104232315, study PRJEB22302) | groundwater metagenome | biome: forest; feature: aquifer; material: groundwater | place: USA | collected 2011-08-07 | depth 5.4 m
AATGTTTTTTTCCAGATCTTTTTCTGAAATTAATTTATTAGCTTCTTTTTGAGCGGTTTTCATAAATTTCTCTAATTCCTCCTTCTTAATGGTAAATCCGGCAGCTCCTTTGTGTCCGCCAACATCAACAAGATATCTTTTAAGACTTTGTAAAAAATCAGTGATATGAAATGAGCGGATCGATCGGGCAGACCCTTTCAAAAACCCCTGCCTGCCGGTAGGCAGGGCATCAGATTTTGTCATAACGATTGTTGGTCTATAATATGCCTCTGTAATTTTTGATGCAATCAATCCAATGATTCCTTCATGCCAGTGATCTGATACCAAAAATAATATTTTTGGTAAATTTTTAATTTTCAATTTCAAATTTTCAATTTCCTTTTTCGCCTCTTCGACAGCGGTTGCTACCATGTCTTGTCGTTCACGATTTTTTTCTCCAATATTTGCCGCCAATTTATGAGCTTTTTGAGGATCTCTGGTACATAAAAGTCGTAACGCATCAATAGCATGCTCAAGTCTTCCTACTGCGTTAATCCGAGGAGCAATAATAAAACCGATTTCATAGGGCGTTACTTTTCTTCCTTCAATCCCAGCTTCTTTCAGAATTTCCTTAAGTCCCACCCGTTTTATATGAGGAAATGCATCGAGTCCGTATTTCACCAATCTCCTCGACGGCCCAGTCAGTGGAACAAGATCGGCAACGGTTCCGATTGTTGCGAGTGCAAGATAGTCGGTTTGAAAGTTAGATGCTAGAAGTTCGACGTTAGATGTTTGATGTTTGAAATGGTCAAAGATCATTTTTGAGAAGAAATACGAAACCCCACTACCTGAAAGTTCTGGAATATGAAAAATTGCTTCTGCATCGGTCGGCAACTTTTCAGGTTTTAAGTGATGATCGGTGATAATAACAGAGATACCTAGTGATTTAGCATAGCTTACTTTTTCTTTTGCACTGATTCCATGATCGACGCTTATAATGAGTGCTGGATCAAACTGCTTTTTTACATTATCAATTCCTTTAATAGAAAATCCATAGCCTTCAAGTTTCCGGTGAGGAACATACGGCATGACATTAAATCCAAGAAGATGCAGAGTTTCCCACAAAACGGCACCACCGGTGATTCCGTCGGCATCATAATCAGTATATACGATAATCATTTGGTTATTTTTCCTGATTTTTTCCAAAAGATGTAATGTTTTTTGGATCTGTTTTTTTTGTCCGCCAGCTGGCAGACCGAAATCAGCTAAATTAATAGAGAGTGGAGAGGGAGGATTTAAAAACTCCTTAATATTTTTTATCTGGCGGTTTTTGAGAATTACGTTTACAATTTTTTCAGGATCAATTTTTTCGTCTTCTTTTACTTCATGCTTCCACGTAATTTTCATGTTCCTATTCTATCAGTTTTTCCGAGGAGGATTCCTTCTCTTCAGATAATAATTGAGTAGAAGAAAGCTTTTGTCCCAATGATAAAAAGTTTTTTGTGACCTGGGCCATTTGGTTATACGAATTGGTAATATGTTTCCCGAGTGTTGAAAGAGATTCTTCGGATTTCTCGTAATCTTTTTTGATTGCTTTCAATATCTCAAGAATTTCTTTTGCTTGTGATTGAATCCGTTGCCCCTCGTAGGACATTAAGATCGCTTTCATATATGCATAAAAACTCATAGGTGAAACGGGAAGTACCCGTTTCTGTCCGGAAAAATCGAAGAGTTCCATGTTGTTGATAATTTCGTAATACACTGACTCCGAAGGGATATACATTAATGCGTAATCGGAAGTCCCTTCTTCAACAAGAATGTATTTTTTTGAAATATCCATAATATGTTTTTTTACATCACTAGCAAAGTCTTTCGTTATTTTTATTTTTGCTTCTTTGTTTGTTTCCTTCATCATTTTTCGAAAATTTTCCATCGGAAACTTTGAGTCAATCGGAATCATACCTTGAGAAGTTTTAATTACTGCGTCAACCTTTTCTCCATTTTTAAACGTATGTTGAAGAACATAAGAATGTTTGGGAAAATATTGAGCAAGAAGTTCTTTAAGGATCTGCTCGCCGATATTTCCTCGTAGCTTTGGTGAGGAAAGAAATTCTTGGAGTTCCTGCATAGACTTTCCTATTTCGGTAAACTGACCTATTTTTTCCCGAAGTTCCCCGACAACTTTTGTGGCATTATCAAGGCGCAGGTTAATTTGTTGTGTTTGTTGATTCAGTTTCTGGTCAACTGAGGAAGTAGAGCTTTTGAGCCATTCAATGAGTTCATCAGAGAGCTTTGTCTTTTCCTCGAGTCTATTGAACCACGATCTAATAATAAGGAGAATAGCGATTAAAACGGAAACAAATACTATAAAAAGAATGGCTAAATTCATGCAACCATTATATCAAACCGCTACCCTTGAAGATTTTCGGTTTTAACCAATCTTGTGGACTTTGAGGTTCAGGCTGGACTTCTTTTTCAACTAAGTCGATAGGCTTAACATTTTGCATTTCAGGATGATTTCGAGAGCTATTTATTTTTGGTTGTTGAGTTGGTCTTACAACAGGTTGTTGTATAGTTTGTTCTAGACCAAAATCTGGTTTTTTCATGATCTTTTTCAAAGCTCCCATTCGAAGAAGTGTCGCAATATGTTCAAAGGTTTCTGCATTTACCGAATACGAAGTAAAATTATTTGTTGCCGCAGAAATACCTGCATAGAGATTTGTTGCGATATCTTTATCAATTTCGACCCTTAATCCCTGCAATACGCTTAAAATGAGTTCCGAAACGGAAGAAACTGTTTTATTCACAAGATTTACGGTCCCAAAAAAACTATTGGTAAGATGGCGATCAATATTTACGATTTCCCTTCCTTGAAATTGATTTTGGTTGTCAGTATAGGTTGAACCTAAATTATTGAGGGTAGGTGAGTCTATAACGATAATAAAGTCCAGATTCCCTCCGGTATAGCTATATTTGACCTGATTCGGATTCATTTTCGGATAGCCTTGACGTGGAGTAATAATAAGGTTGAAATTTTCTCCTTGAATATTATAATCAACCTTGTTTATAGCTCCATCTGTATAGGGAAATGAGACAACGAGACTATCTCCTCCCGTTACGAGATTTGATTGAATTTTGTCGGCTGCAGTAAGGTCACTTTGAACCTCCGAAGGAGAAACAAGTGTGACACTTTTACCCATCTTTACCAATCCAAGATACAAAGCTGTGGCAGATGCAATAGTATCTTGAGAAGGATTTGCCGGTAAAACAATGGCGCCTGAAGTAGCCTTGGTAATAATTTCGTGCAATCTCGCTAAGATATTCTGTTGATTATTCATAATACTATGAGATAGATTTTACCACATCACCTACCCGAAAGTCAAGTGGAGGACTAAAAACCATTCCAGCCTCTTGTTCCTTCTTTACTTCATCCACGGTCTTTGCGCGAATTTTCAAAGAAATCAGTTTCGTTTTTGCAATTAATTTGTTTTGTCTGAACTGTTCGATATCGTCGTTTAGATTGATTTTTCCTTTTGTTATTTTAACGCCAAATATTTTTTCTCCCTCGATAACAAAGGTAGCAAGAACTTTTGCCTCACCTTTCAAATTCTTTTCCTTCTCCTCTTTTTCTTTCAATAGTTCTGCAACTTCTATAAGCTCATCGAGGAGTTCATAAATAATATTATAGGTTTTAATAATTACTTTTTCCTGTTTTGATAGCTCGGACACTTCAGGCGCGATATGAACTGAGAATCCGATAATGATTGATTTTGTTGTTTTGGCAAGAAATACGTCTGATTTATTAATATCTCCAACTGATTTTAGAATTATTTCTACGCTGCTCTTTTTGGCAAGAGAATGAGTAATGGCTTCAAGCGTTCCCTGCGAGTCAGCTTTGATAATAAGAAAAAGTTTTTTTTCTTCAACCTCTGGTTTGAGAAATGTCGTCATGTCAAATGGATTTGATGATATGGTTGAGGTCGTTTCATGAGCTGAAATAATCGGCTCATTCTGGATAAGCGTACCTACTTCAGGGAGCTCTTCAAAGCCTAAAATCTCAAATGGAGTTGAAGGAGAAACAACTTGGATTGAAGTTCCGAGATCGCTTATCATGGAGCGGACCTTCGTTTTTTTCGCTTCAACAAATATGTCATCTCCAACTTTTAGAATTCCATCTTTGATAATTGCGCTTATTACTATGCCCCTTTTATCCCGTTTTGTCTCGATAATATATGCTTTTGGTTTTGCAACAGGATCATAAGTGAGATGGAGGTCGGATGAAAGTAACAGAATCATTTCCAAAAGTTCGTGAATTCCTTTTCCTGTTTTTGCAGAGATAGGAACGACAGATGTATGTCCACCTTTTCCCTCGACCATAATTTCAAATTTAAGAAGATCGTTTTTTACTTTTTCAACGTTAACATCAGGAAGATCGATTTTATTAACCACGACAATAAAAGGAATCTTTGCGTTTTTTATATGAGCGATTGATTCCTCTGTTTGGGGCATAATCGAGTCTTTTCCATCGATAAGAAGAAGTGCAATATCCGCGACGTGAGCTCCGCGAGCGCGAAGGAGTGAGAATGCTTCGTGGCCTGGCGTGTCGATAAAAGTGATTTTATTCGTTTTGTAACCCTTGATATCTGTAGTTATTTCGTACGCTCCGATTCGCTGGGTAATTCCGCCAGGCTCTTTGGCTGCGAGTTTGCTTTTTCGGATATAATCCAAAAGCGTTGTTTTTCCGTGATCGACGTGACCTAAAATGGCAACAATAGGTGGACGAGGCTGCATAAAATTAAATGACTGTAATTATTAGTTTGCTGGTTTTTCTTCTTTAACTGTAGAATCGGTTTGTGGAGGTAGAGGAGTTGATGTTTGCACAGCAGGTGCGGGTTCTTCTTTTTTCTTTTTAGTGGATTCTGTTTGAACAATATCAATTTCTAATTCTACTAGTCTTGAAGCTAAATTCACATTAATTCCACCTTTACCAATTGCAAGAGGCGCTTCTTTTTCCTCAACGTTCACTCGAGCTTTTTTTGTCTCTTTATTGATTTCAACGCTTATAATTTTAGCTGGAGATAAGGCTGCGATTAAAAATAACTTTTCATCTTTATTCCATTGAATAATATCGATTTTCTCAAGCCCTCCAAGTTCATCGGTAACCGTCTGTACCCGTATTCCTTTTTGCCCGACGCATGCACCAACTGGGTCGACTCCTCCTTGCGAGCTATGAACCGCAACCTTAGTCCTCTCACCCGGTTCTCGTGCAACTTTTTTAATCTCAACTGTCCCATTAGCAATTTCAGGAACCTCTCTTTTAAAGAGTTCTTCGATGATACGTGGATCAATTCTTGAGATAATGATACGAGGGTTACCAAATTTATCGTCGGAGATTTCTTTAAGATATACTACTAAAGAATCATTAACTTGATAGCGTTCATTTCTGATTTGTTCTTCTTTTGGGAGTACCGCCTCTGTTTTTCCAATATCAAGGTAAGCATTGTATCCGTCATAGCGAATAATTCTTCCTTTAATAAGCGTACCAATTTGAGATTTATAGTGAGCTACAACAGTTTTTTTCTCAATTTCACGTATTTTTTGCAGGATAACTTGTTTTGCAGTTTGGGCTGCAATACGACCAAATCCAGATGGGGTAATATCTTTTTTGTCCTCAAGAATTTTAGCTTCGCCGGTATCCCTACTCACTGTTGCAACAATTTCTGCCTCTATCTTATCAGGATATTCCCGTTTGTATGCGGCGATGATAGCAGCCTCTATTGAGGCTATAACATCGTCCGGAGATATACCTCTTTCAGTGGCAACCTGATTCAACGCAAGGCTAAATTCTGATTTTACAATTGTCATGATGTATCATTCTATCATACGGAGGAACAATTGCCAAGGAGAAATAAATGAGGATAGGTTACTTCTTCTCTTCTTTCTTTTCTGGGGGTTTGGTAGAAGTAGGTATTTCAGGTTTTTTTCCAGGTGCTTGTTCAGCTTTCTTTCCTCCTTCAGCTGGTTTAGTACCGGCTTCGCCTTCGGCTGGAGCTACGCCTTGAGCAGGTGCACCCTCGATTGAAACTTCACCGATGACCTCTGGGGCAGCAGCAGTTGTTTCTGGAGTAATGCTTTCTTCTTTGTGTTCAACAACTGATATAACAACTTTCTCTGCTGGTGTTTTAATCTCGTAGGCTGATGATTTTGTAAGATCTGAAACCTTGATTTCCTGACCGAGCTCTTTTATAGAAGAGATATCGACCACGATTGCTTGGGGGATATCTTGAGGAAGCGCTTCAACTAAAAGAGTTTCGGATAAATTCAGAAGAACTCCTGCCTTTTGAGTGACTGCTTCGGATACTCCGGTAGTTTTTACCGGTACTTCGGTCTGAATCTTTTTTTTGAGATCGACCTTTCTGAAATCGACATGTAAAACGCTATCAGTTACCGGATGTCTCTGAACTTGTTTAATAAGGACAGGTATTTCTTCTTTATCTAGGGTAAGGTAGACGATGCCGGTTTCTTTAGCAGTCTTGTATGTTTTTGCAAAATCTTTAAATTGAATGCTTACCGAAACAGATTTGAATTCCGGTCCAAAGACATTTGCAGGTATAACTCCTCCATGTCTTAATTTTTTCAGTTTTTTTCCAAAGACGGTACGAGGAACTACGTTAAGAACCAATTTTTCTGATGAGGTTGTTTTTGTTTTTGCCATATTATTCTTTTGTCAGCTCTATAAAAAATATTTTGTCAGCAGTCAAAGAAGTATTATAAACAATGTGATTGTCTTTGACAAGGGGTGTGAAATTTTGATTAATAATATACATATTACTTGGGAGATCAAGTTCAAAGACATAGTCATTGTTTGATGACCCGATTTGTTTCTGGACGATGAGTTGATAAATTCCCTGACCCGCTTTTATTTGATTATTTAACGTATATTCAATTTTGATTTCAGCGGTTTTTTTTGGTGGAAGTTCAAAATAAAATCCAATATTTTTGAATCGATTATTTTTCTCTTCATATTCTTCAATCAAAACTCCGTCTTTGGTAATACGTTTCACCGATGAATACAATGTAAGCATAGTTTGAAAATAGTTTTTATATGTGCCCCCTGGAAAAACTTCAGCAGGCGACTCGTTTTGAAATTGAATTGAGAATATATGTTGAATTTGTCCATCATTATTTATTTTTGTTTTAAGATACATTGATCTTGTGATAAAAAAATTCACTTTGTTTGCACCGACATTCGCGTCATATGGAAATAGATAGTCGACAACGCAATTTTCACTCGATTCGGAAATACATTTCGGTTGGATTGTTCTTCCTGACCAATAAAAACTATCAATAACATCCTGAATTTCTCTTTCATCCGAAAAAATAATTAATTGTTTCTCATCAAGCGATTTTTTCAAGGCACGTGCAAGAAGCTTGGGTGAAGCAGTTTCTAGATTGATTAGTAATTGTTGACTAAGAGAACTAAGGAATGATTTTTTTTGTATGGATCCTGGAAAGAAATCTTTTTCTGCATGGATCTGTGTTTTGATATAAAAATTTTTTTTATTGATGTATTCATTGAAATCAGGAATATATATATCATTAAATGCTTCAAGTACATTCTCGATTGCAGTGGTCGTTATTAATATTGATCCTGAAAAACCGGTAAGATCTATTTCTTTTTGCAAATACATCTTTGCGATTTCATAATCTTCGGGAAAATCAGGAGAGAAATTAGAATCACGTAAAAAGCCGTGAATAATATTAAGATATTTACGGATAGGCATCGGCGGTTCGATGTGGGCAATAAGTTGACCGTCAGCATCATACACATCGTGGATTTCAATATCGGTTATTGTGTAATCTTTCACTTTTAGTATGCCAAATGAACCCAAGAACCCTCCGCCTGGTCTAATTTCCATATTATTTGCAAAAAAAAGAAGATATTTTTTTTCAGTGTCTTGAGCGAGGAATGAGTTAATATATGGGAGTATCTTTTTTACTTTTTTTAACGATTCGGTTGCTTCGTCTAACTCTCTATGAATTTTTTTTACAGGCTCAAACTGAAGAGGCAACTTTTGAGTAAGGATACTTAAATTTTCTTCAATAGTTGCAACCTCTTGTTTGAATTTTTCCAATCGAAGAATGAGATATGCTCGTTCCTCTTTTGACTTGCTTTTTCTAAAAAGTAATTTTTGTATTTGTTGAATGTTTTCAGTAAGAAGAAGTGACTCCTCAAGAACAACATTCCCTTTTTCGTTTGCGTCAATTATGGTATCAGGAGTAATGGCAAGAGAAAGAAAAAGCAGTGTTGGTCGAGCAAGTGAATAGAGGGATTTGGTTATAGAAAGGGAGACAGAACCTGTGCGGAGATAATTTTGAGCGGTAGTTTTTTGGTCTTTTTTAAAGGAGGCAAATGCTTGATACGAAGAGTATAACGATAGAAGAAGAGGGAGAATAAAAATCGTATGAATGAGTATAAATAGGACAATACAGAAGACGATACTATTTTTTTTGGTAAAAAACGATTTGAAATCTATTTTATTAAGAAAAGAATATTTTTTTTCTGCTCTAAGAAGGTGAGAAATGGTAAGTTTGAGAACCGTTTCATGACCTTCAGAGAATGAAAACCATAATATATTATCAATATGATCTTTACGAAGATCATTACCAGAAATATCAATAACCTTTACATTTTTGAAATGTAGGCTAATAATTTTTTTCGCTTGTGTATTATGATTGATAAAAAGAAAGATAGTTTTAATCGAAGGTTGGACAAGCTTTTCTTCATTGACACAAAAACAATAATCAAAAGGAGAGAAATTTTTCGGTAGATAAGGAGATAAAAAGACTTCACTTCCGTACCGTTCCAATTCCTGACGAAAAATATCAATAAAAGGATATTTCTTTTTTGAAACGATACAAATTTTTTGTTTTTCTTCTATTGTTTCGATTCTAAGATTCATACCTCTATTGTATAATGATAGTGTGATAAAAAAAGCCGGAAAAAAGATCGTCTTAGTAGGAGGATGCTTTGATTTACTGCATTATGGTCATTACATATTTCTCAAAAAAGCTAAAAAACAAGGTGATTATCTTATTGTTGCCGTGGAATCAGACCAATCTATTATAAAACATAAAAAGCGCAAACCAATTCATTCGCAAAAACAACGGGCTGAAATTCTGACTGAACTTAAGTGTGTTGATCAAGTAATTCTATTGCCGTATTTATCTTCTGATTCCGAATATAAATCATTTGTCAAGAAAATTCATCCGGATATTATTGCGGTAACTCAGGGTGATCCGCAGATTGAGAATAAAAGAAAACAGGCAGCTCAGGTCGGAGGAAGGTTAGAAATTGTGACGCCAGTATTAGGGGATTTTTCCACACAAAAAATTATTCAAGCACTTTTATGAAATTATTTTTAGCGCTCGATTTACCAAAAAAGGTGAAGACTTTATTAGAAGAACAAATTATACCCTTTAAAAAAGAGTATCCTCAATTTGAATGGGTATCGGTAAAAAATTATCATATCACTATTCATTTTTTTGGAGAAATTGAAGATGTTGAAAAACTCCAGAAAGGACTGGAAGAGTGTTTGTTTGATCAAGAATCATTTTATCTCTATTCATTTGGCGCTGATCTTTTCATTAATCATAAAATTGCTCCTTATTTAAGTTTCAGGCGAGAAAAAAAACTTGAAAGTATAGCAAAACGAGTAAAAGAATCATTCCAAAATCAGAATGTTCCCAGTCAACGATACATTCCTCATCTTACTCTAGCTCGTGCACGTGTTCCTTCAAAACAACAGTATTTTGTTTTAAAAAAACGTATGAGTAAATTAGAAATAGATATTTCGTTTAATGTGAAAGAGTTGGTTCTTTTTAAGAGTATTCTTGGAGGAAAATTTCCTGTTTATAAAATAGTAAAGAAAATTCCTCTTCTTTGAGAAATATTTGTGAAATAAAAACCCCGCCAGAGGGCGGGGTCTTTTTGTAAACTTACAAAAAAATTATGCGGCGCCGATTCTATACATTCCTGTTCCACAAACTGGACATTTCCCTTTCATTGCCGGCTTACCATTTTTCATGGTGACTTTTTCTGGATTGGCGACGTCTCTTTTTGCTCTACATTTTACGCAATACATTGATGCCATATATTCTTTTCACCCCCCTTCGTCCTCCGAAGCTTTATGCGGAGGAGGATCTCAATTTTTATATTACATCTGATTCTAGACATTTTTCTCAGGACTTCGGGGGGCAAGCCCCCAAATTACCTTCCTAGCTTCAAATAATTATTAATGGTAGCAAAATAAAGAGAGATTTCAAGCGTAATTACGATTGCAATCAAAAACAAACTTTTTTTAAAATCTTTTTTAAAATATGAAGTAATTAGAGAATCCGCTTCAGTTTCTATTATTGGTTCCTTTTTTTCAGTTCTCGCTATTGGCAGGGCAGCAACCGTAGGTGTAGTAAGCAGTTTTAATCGTCTTCGGTATTCCGCAAGAATTTTTTCTCTTTTCGTTTTCTTTGGCATACACCCCTTTTTACCATATTGACAGTTATTTGTAAAGCAGTTACAATGATAGCCAATGATGTATATTGTGTGGAGCATTTTTTTTATTTGGCTTGTTATATTAAGTTGGATTGTCTTTAAAGTCAGAAAGCACTATTACAATCTTATTACAAGAACTAAAAAAGAACGGATTGATGAGATTCTTGATGAACTCCTCCTGACGGATAAAAGGATCATGACTGATCTTGAAGAGATTAAAAAACAAGTAAAAGAAGAAATGAAGTTATCACAATTGCATCTTCAAAAGATCGGACTTATACGATTCAATCCTTTTGAACGAGTAGGAGGCGAACAAAGTTTCGTTGTTAGTCTCCTCGATAAAGAGGACAATGGTATTATTATTAACTTTATTTATACGAGAGAAGGATTGAGAGTGTATACGAAAAGGGTAAAAAAAGGAAAAGGAGAAGAGTATGAATTATCTGAAGAAGAAAAAAAGGCGATTGAGAAAAGTTCATAATTATTAGTTATTTAAGAATAAGAATGGTTAATAAAAAAATAGCATTCGTGTTATCGTTCATTATTTTTATAGTTTCAGGTTTTATTTCGTATTCCCTTTTTTCAGGTGGAGCTAAAGGAGGATTATTATTGCCGCTTGTAAAATATACTGCTCCTCAATCAAATGGAAATGGACCGACAGAGAAATCAGATGAACCAAAAACAGAAGAATGTCCATTGAATGGAGAGTTGCTTTCAAAAGCCAAAAAAGCAAAGTGGGAAAAACGAAGACCACTGGGTGTAATGATAGAAAATCATAAAGATGCTCGTCCTCAATCAGGATTAGCCTCTGCAGACGTTATTTATGAAGCAGTTGCTGAAGGAGGAATCACACGATTTTTGTCCATTTTTTACTGTAAAGATGCTCCATATATTGGACCGGTTCGATCGGCACGAATCTATTTTATCCGAATGCTTGAAGAATATGGAAACTTTCCTTTGTATGCACACGTCGGCGGAGCAAATACCCCAGGTCCGGCAAATGCACTGGGATATATTAATACAATTGGCTGGGGATTATTTAATGATTTAAATCAATTTGCAGTGCCATTCCCTTATTATTGGCGTGATTACGAGCGGTTGCCGGATAGAGCAACAGAACATACGGTGTATTCAGCGACATCAAAACTTTGGCAATATGCAAAGGAGAAGAGAAATCTTACCAATGTTGATGATAAAAAGGTATCATGGGATAAGAATTTTACCAAATGGATATTCAAGGATGACGCAACCACAACAAATAGGGGAAGCGTAGCAAAAATTGATTTCGGATTCTGGGATTCATTCGCATCCGACTTTACTGTTGTATGGAATTACGACAAAGTAAGAAATACCTATAAGCGAGATAACGGTGGAGTTCCTCACATCGATAAAAATATAGGAAAAGCTCTCGAAACAAAGAATGTGATTGTGCTTTTTACTAAAGAATCTCCAGCAAATGATGGATATGAAGGTGGACATATAGTATATAAAGTTACTGGAACGGGAGATGCGCTTGTATTTCAAGATGGAAATGCCATTAAAGCAACGTGGAGTAAACTTGACGAAGAAACAAGAATAAAATTTACTGATAATGCAACCGGAAAAGAAATTCCAATGGTTCGAGGACAGGTATTCATTGAAATACTGCCGATTGGAAATAAAGTGACATTTTAATATGTTACGACACATTATTCCCTCAAAAGCTCGAAGAAAAATCCTGGAATTTTTTTTCCATCATCCTGACGAAAATTATTATCTCCGAGGAATTGTTCGTGAAATAGATGAGGAAGTAAATGCAGTAAAACGAGAACTCGATATTTTAACAGAAGAAAAATTACTTTCCCGTGAACGAAGACTCAATAAAATTTTCTATACCTTGCATAAGAGCTATCAATTCTATGATGAGTTTATGAGGATCTTTACGAAAACAAGTTTTCTTGCACAAGCGATTTATAAAAGCGGTTCAAAGATCGGAAAGGTAAAATTTATTGCTCTGTCAACAAAATTTTCAAAAAATATTTCGATAAAGGAGGATGAAATCTATGCTTTATTTGTTGGAGTAATTGTTGTTCCCGAGATCGAAAGTATTATGAATGATGCAGAAAAAATGTTTGGAAGGCCAATTAACTATACTGCAATGCCTGAAGAAGAATTTGTATTTAGAAAAAAGAATAATGATCCGTTTATATGGCGATTTCTGAAACAACCAAAGGTTATGTTAGTTGGAACAGAGGAAGAACTCCTTAAATGAAAATTCTTAAATATTTATTACCACTTTTACTATTACTTCTTATTATTTGGATTGATTTACCTTGGGGGGTCTCAATTAATTGGAATGTTTTGGGATATCAGGTAAAAAAAGAGTTTAAGACTCATTTAGGACTTGATCTTAAAGGAGGAAGCAGTTTAGTTTTTGAAACTGACACTTCAAAAGTCAAAAAGGAAGACTTACAGGATTCATTAAATTCTGCCAGGGATGTTATTGAAAAACGTGTAAACTTTTTTGGGGTTGCGGAACCGCTTGTTCAAACAGTAAAAATAGGTAATAATTATCGGATAAGCGTTGATCTTCCTGGTATTGAAAATGTCAATGATGCAATTACTTTAATTGGTCAAACCGCACAGCTTACGTTTAAGGAAGAAGCGAGTGATTCTGCAAAAATTGCAACTGCGAGTCCTCTATTATCTTTAACAAAAGATACGGGATTGACCGGAAAACACATTAAAAAAGCAAGCGTTACCTTTGATTCCCAGACGGGTAAACCACAGGTTGCACTAGGATTTAATAAAGAAGGAGTGAATCTGTTTGCTGATATTACAACGAGAAATGTAGGAAAACCCGTTGGTATTTTTGTTGATAATTTCATTATTTCTGCACCCGTTGTGCAGCAGCCGATTACCGACGGGAATGCAGTGATCACTGGAAATTTTACCGCTGATGAAGCAAAAAAACTTGCAATTGCAATAAATTCAGGAGCTCTTCCATTACCTATTCGTTTAGTGGAGGAGCGGAGTATTGGGCCCACGCTTGGTGCAACCGAAGTTCGAAAAAGCGTATATGCAGGGATGGTTGGACTCCTGATGGTTTTACTCTTTATGGTTGTCTATTATGGAAAACTTGGCATGATTGCTTCTATGGCTTTAATCATCTATGGACTTATCTCCTACGCAATTTTTCGTGTGATTCCAGTGGTATTAACATTACCTGGAGTTGCTGGATTTATTCTTTCAATTGGCATGGCGGTTGATTCAAACATTTTGATTTTTGAACGAATTAAAGAAGAACTCCGAAAAGGAAAAGATTTCGATATTGCCATACGGTTAGGATTCGGAAGAGCAATCGATGCGATTAAAGACGCAAATATTACGACCCTTACGGTTGCGTTTATTCTTTTCAATCCTTTGAATTGGGGATTTTTGCCACAGTTTGGAATGGTTCGTGGATTTGCATTGACACTTGCGATTGGTGTTGCAACAAGTTTGTTCACAGGGGTAGTAATAACGAGAAGGCTGATTAATATTTTTTACAAGAAGTCATAAACATGTTTAATTTTCTTAAATATAGAATGGTATATTTTCTTCTTTCGGGGACAGTAATTTTATTTGGTTTATATTCTATTGCCAAGTGGGGTTATACATATTCAATAGATTTTGTTGGAGGAACGAATCTGGAATATCAGACAGAAAAAAAAGTAAATCTTAATGACGTAGAAAAAGTGTTTAAAAAGGACAAAGTTGATACTGTAAATATAACGCAAAAAGATAGGATTATAGTTTTGCGTACAAAAGCAATTGATGAAACAAAAGAAAGTAGGTTAAAACAAGATCTAGAAAAGAGTTTGCAAACCAAAATTACGGTTTTACGTACCGAAACAGTAGGACCGGTTCTTGGTAAAGAAACGATGAAGAAAACATTTATTGCTTCGGTATTAGCGATCTTAGGAATTTTGATTTATATGAGTTTTGCCTTTAAAGGATTTAATTTTGCGTTAGCCGCAGTTCTCGCAATGTTCCATGATCTTCTTGTAGTGATTGGAAGTTATTCATTACTTTCACATTTCTTTGGTGCAGAAGTTGATACGATGTTTGTTACTGCTGTTTTGACCTCGATGTCATTTTCAGTACATGATACGATTATTATTTTTGATAAAATCCGCGAGTATCGAAATGTTGAAGGAAGAATTGAAATGGAATATGGAGCAAATAAAGCACTGACAGAAACTATGGTAAGATCACTAAATAACTCAATGACCATTATTTTCATGCTTTTAGCGTTGACGCTTCTTGGTGGATCAACAATCCGTTTTTTTGTGGCAACATTATTGATAGGTACGATTACCGGCACCTATTCATCACCGTTTATTGCCACACCTATTTTGGTTTGGCTTGAAAGAATAAGGAAAAATTAAGAAATGTAGTTTATAAGCCATTGATTAATATATTAGTTATGGTATTAATGAAATTAATATTAAAAATTATTTATAACACAATATGCAAAAGAAAAAATCTGAAGAACAATCAGAATCAAGTGTCGTTAGCGAAGTATGTCCGAAGTGTGGATCGGAATTAGGTGAAATTACAGAGACAAAATCTGGCAGAAAACTTCAACGATGCTCAACCGGAAGTTGGAATCCGGAAACACATACAATTGATGGATGTACTTACGTAAAATGGATACCGGTTGAGCCGGAGAAACTTGATGAAAAATGCCCGAAGTGTGGATCACTGCTCTTATTAACAGTAACGCGATTTGGAAAAAAACTGAAAAAATGTTCGACTGCTACATGGGATCCGAAAACAAGAACAGCAGGAGGCTGTGACTATATTGAGTGGATAAAAGGGACAACAGAAGAGCTCGATGAGGATTGTCCAAAATGCGGATCAAAATTGGTTTTATTTACCACAGCAGCCGGAAAAAAACTAAAAAAATGCTCAACAAACCAGTGGGATCCCCAACAAAAAATAGCAATCGGATGTGACTTTGTCGAATGGCAAAGGACATGATAGAATAGAACAATGCAGATTTTTCAATATTCCTTAGGTCAATTGCAGGCGAACTGTTATTTCTTAATTCAAGACAAAGAATGTTTGATAATTGATCCGGCTGACGATGCTTCATTTATTCTGGAGGAATTGCAAAGAAGAAATCTTACGTTAATGGGAATGTTTGCTACGCACGGACACTTCGATCATGTAATGGCAGCTGGAGAAATTCAGAAATCTTTTAATGTCTCTCTGTATGTCTTCAAAGAAGATATGTTTTTAATCGATCGTTTAGTACAAACAGCAGAACATTTTTTAGGATATAAACCAGTGATTTTCAAACCAATAAATATTAAGTTTTTGAACGAAGGAGAACTGAAAATTGAAAATTGCTTGCCCCGAAAAATTTCGAAGAAATTTATTTGGGGGAAATTAGAAATTTTATCTACTCCCGGCCATACTCCAGGAAGCTACTGTGTATATTTCAGAAAAGAAAACGTTATTTTTACCGGTGACACATTATTTAAACAGGGGATTGGAAGATATGATCATTCCTACAGTAGCAAAAAAGACTTACAAAGTTCTTTAAACAAAATATTCAAATTACCAGAAGAAACAATAGTATATTCAGGTCATGGGGAGCAAACGACAATTAAAGAAGAGAAGGGAGTACTTTAAGAAGAATTTCTCTTTCATTTTTCAATTTTTTTTCTACTACTTGGTCAAAAAGATTTTTTAAAATTTCTCCGACTTTCGGTCCTGGTTTTAACTTTAATAATTTCATGACATCGTTTCCATCCACTTTTAAGTCAGCCACTGTAAACGGTTGTTTTTGAACTTCGACGAGGCGTTTTTTAAAAAGGTCCAATCTCCAGGAAGTTGGAGTTGCCCCCGAACCGATTCGATCTGCGGTCCGGAGATCCAGCATATCCTGTAAATATTCTTTCCCGACTTCACGGATAAATCTTCTCACTGCTTTATCGGTCTGGATCTCAGTCACTGTAAACTGATGATACTGAACAAGTCTGACAAATTTTTCTTTCTCTTTATTTGATAATCGTAGTCTATCAGCAATGACAATCGCCATTTTTGTTCCAACAACTTCATGATTATAAAAGGTAATTAATTGTGTTTTCTCATCTTTGCGAAACGTTTTTGATTTTCCTATGTCATGAAGAAGCGCTGCAAGGCGAGTGATGGGATCTTTTGAGGGGCAATATTTCAATGCCATGACCAAATGTGTTCCAACATCATAGATATGATGACGTTTGGGGCTTTTTTGTGGAATCATGAAACAGATATCCAGTTCAGGAAGAATATGAGCAAGAAGCCCTGTATTTTTCATGAAAAGAATTCCCTCAGAAGGATGATCACTTTCCAGTATTTTTAAGAGCTCATCTCGTACCCGTTCCCAAGAAATATAACCGATGAGTTGTGTATTTTTTTGGATTGATGCTCTTGTTTTAGTTTCGATGAGGAAACCCAGTTCTGACGCAAACCGGATTGCACGAAGTAATCGAAGAGCATCTTCAGAAAAGCGTTTATCCGGATTTCCAACAGCAACGATCAACTTCTCATTCAGATGTTTTTGTCCGTCATAGGGATCGACTAATTTTTTTCCGTCAAAAGCGAGAGCGTTAATGGTAAAATCTCGTCTGGCAAGGTCCTCTTCGAGGGTTTTTGCCCACTCTATTTTTTTTGGATGACGTTTGTCTTCATATATATCTTCTTTGCGAAATGTAGTTACTTCAAAGACAGATTTTTTACCAGCTATTTCTTGAGAAATTCCTACGGTTCCGAATTGGTTGTTATAAAAACCGTCCGGAAAGAGTTTTAAAATCTCTTCAGGTTTTGCATTGGTAGTAAAATCCCAGTTCTCTACGATTTTATCCAGTAATAGATTTCGAACCGCTCCACCAACCACATAAATCTCAAAGCCGTTTTTCTGGAAAGCGATCATGAATTGGATAACATAATCAGGCAATTTAATCATGCTATAATTATACTCAAAGAAAGATTTAAGGGAGAAGATTTTTTAAAATATCGAGATTTTTTTTATCCGGTCCTTCGTCATTGAATCCCGGAACTTCAATGATGAAGGGAAGATGTTTAAGTTTAGGATGAGTCATAATAAGTTGAAATGTTTCAATTGGAATTGTACCTTTTCCAATATTTTCATGACGATCTCTTCCGGAATTAAAAGGATCTTTGCTGTCATTGGAGTGAAAGAGTTCAAGCTTTTCAAGATCAATGAGTGAATCAAATTCTTTCAGAAATGTTTCTAACTTCTGTGAAGTTGACAGATCATATCCTGCGGAATACAGATGGCAGGTATCGAGACAGACCTTGAGACGTGGGCTGTCAACTTCTTTGACTATTGTTGCGATTTCTTTCATTTCCTGCCCTATTTTATTATTTCCAGCATTTTCGATCATGAAGAGTGTATTTTCAGGAGTATCGGTAAGAATTTCTTTTATCTGGGAAATTATATCAACATAGATATTTTTAACCTCTTTAAATGAACCAAGATGTACGATCGATCCCTTGACTCCAAGTTTTGCGGCAAGCTTCAATTCGTGCTTTAAAAGTTGCTTAGATAGTTGACCTACACGATTATTAAGAGCAAGATTAATGAGATAAGATGCGTGAAAATAAACAGGATCAATTTTTAGTTTAGATTTTGTTTTTATAAAATCATTAATATCGTTATCGCTTGGTCTGGCAAAATTCCAAGCTCTTGGTGATGCAGAAAAAATTTGAAGACAGTTTCCACCTTTTGAATTTATGTTCTCAAGAGCTTTATAATATCCACCGGATATTGAAAGATGTGCGCCTAATTTTAGCATGAAGTAATTATAACAGTAAAATTTGCCACTTGACATATTAGCAGACATTATGTAAGATTGCTAATATCACACATATGGAAGATTTGACACAAAGACAGATTGATATTTTAAAAACCATTATCAAAGAATATACGGAAAGCGGTCAAGCGGTTGGCTCTGAGATACTTGAGAAGAAGTATAAGCTTGGAGTATCTCCGGCAACCATCAGAAACGAAATGGTTGAGCTGGCAAAAAAAGGATATTTGAAAAAGACGCATTTTTCTTCAGGGCGAGTCCCATCAGCAAAGAGCTTTCGTTTCTATATAAAGCATATAATGAAACAAAAAGATCTCTCGACGACCGATGAAGTGTCGTATAAAAACAGTATCTGGGATGAACGTTTACAACTTCATAAACTTCTTTCTCAAGCAACGAAAGTTCTATCCCATAAGACAGGATTGCTTTCTCTGGCGGTAACAGATGACGGTGATATTTATTATGCAGGCGTTGCTAATTTATTGAATCAACCTGAGTTTTTTGATCTTAATGTTTCTAGAAACCTGTTTGAACGATTGGATGAAATTAATTATTGGGAACGAATTCTTGAAGAATTCCACAGAATCCATGAAGAAATAATGTATATGCTTGGAGAAGAAGATTTTCACGATCCTGTTTTTGAATCTTGCGCAAGTATCTTTGGTGAGTTTGATGGACCGAAAACGAAAGGAATTATTGGGGTTGTTGGTCCAAAAAGAATGTATTACGATGTAATTACTCCTCAAATAAAATATTTTTCACATTTGATTGGTGATATTGTAAATTCGGAAAAAACAAGTGAATAGTTATGGATGATAAAAAGAAAAAGCAAGAAATTAATAAATTAGAAATTGAGAAACTAAGTAGTGAGCTTGAATCAAGTAAGAAACAAATAGAAGAGTTTAAGCATAAATATTTAAGGGCGCTCGCGGATTATCAGAACTTTGAAAAACGAGTTCGGGAGGAAAAAGAAGAAGTAATCAAAAACGCTAATGCATATTTAATATTGAAATTGCTTCCGTTTTTGGATAGCCTTGATAAAGCAGAAACGTTTGTAAAAGACGAGGGTTTGAAATTAGTAAAGAATCAATTTCAGAAATTATTACAGGAAATTGGATTAGAAGAAATACAAGTTTTCGGAAAGGAATTCGATCCATATACGGCAGAGGTAGTTGACATGGTTGAAGGAGAAAAAGAGAATTTTGTTGTTGAAATTTTACGAAAAGGGTATCAGTTCAATGGAAAAATTTTACGAGTTGCACAAGTGAAGGTATCCAAATTAAAAGTTATTTTATAAAATACTATGTCAAAAGTAATCGGTATCGATTTAGGTACAACAAACTCATGTGTTGCAGTTATGGAAGGTGGAAAACCAAAAGTAATCCATTCACAGGAAGGAAGGAATGTTATTCCATCAGTTGTTGATCCGATAAAACGAATTGTTGGAGATGTGGCAAAACGTCAGATAGTTGTAAATCCGAAAAACACCATTTTTTCAATTAAACGACTAATGGGGAGAAGATTTTCTGACGAATCGGTCAAATATGACATGAAGTGGCTTCCTTACAAAATCAAGGAGGGACGAGACGGGATGGCAGATGTGGAAGTTGACGGAAAAACATTTACACCACAAGAAGTTTCAGCGCAAATATTACAGAAAATAAAAACTGATGCTGAAACATATCTTGGAGAAAAAGTAGAGAAAGCAGTTATTACCGTACCTGCATATTTTGACGATTCGCAAAGGCAAGCAACAAAACAAGCAGGAGAAATCGCAGGACTTGAAGTGGTAAGAATATTAAATGAACCAACAGCGGCAGCTCTTGCTTATGGACTTGATAAAAAACACTCTCACACGATTGCGGTATACGATTTAGGTGGAGGAACATTCGACATTACCGTTCTTGAACTTGGCGAGGGAGTATTCCAGGTAAAAGCGACAAACGGCGATACACATCTTGGCGGAGATGACTTCGATAAAGTGATTCTTGATTATATCGCTGATGAATTTAAAAAAGATAACGGTGTTGATCTTCGAAAAGATCCCCAGGCGTTACAGAGACTGCGTGATGCAGCTGAAAAGGCAAAGATTGAACTATCAACATCAATGGAAACAGAAATAAATCTTCCATTTGTAACCGTAAAAGACAATAATCCTCAACATCTCGTAATGAAACTGACCCGGGCAAAACTCGAATCATTAATTGGAAATCTCGTTGATAAAACATTTGAGCCGGTAAAAGCTTGTCTGAAAGATTCAAAAGTTGATGTATCAAAGATAGACGAAGTAGTACTTGTTGGAGGAATGACCAGAATGCCACGGGTAATTGAAAAAGTAAAAGAATTTTTTGGAAAAGAGCCGAACCGATCAGTAAATCCTGATGAAGTTGTTGCAGTCGGCGCTGCAATTCAGGCGGGAGTTTTGACCGGAGAAACAAAAGATGTGGTATTACTTGATGTTACTCCTTTGACTCTTGGAGTCGAAACACTCGGTGGTGTAATGACCCCGATGATTCAGCGAAATACAACAATTCCTACCTCAAAAACAGAGGTATATTCGACGGCTGGTGATAATCAGACACAAGTAGAAATTCATATACAGCAAGGTGAACGGCCGATGGCGAAAGATAATAAATCACTCGGACGATTTGTCCTTGAGGGAATTCCTCCTGCACCTCGTGGAGTACCACAGGTGGAAGTGACATTTGATCTAGACGCAAATGGAATCTTGACGGTGACTGCGAAAGACAAGGCGACCGGTAAAGCTCAGACGATAAAAATAACCGGTTCGACCGGTCTTACCAAAGAAGAGATTGAAAAGATGAAAGAGGAGGCGGAAAAGAATGCGGAAACCGATAAAGCAGAGAAAGATAAAATCGAAGTGAGAAATAAGGGTGATAACATGGTTTATGTTTCCGAAAAATCGTTGAGAGACGCAGGAGACAAAGTTGCGAAAGATCTGAAAGAAGAGATTGAGAAGAAAATAAAAGATTTGAAAGATACACTTTCAAAAGGAACAAAAGAAGAAATTGAAAGCAATACAAAAAATCTTTCAGACTCTTTGCAAAAAATAGGCCAGGCAATGTATCAGGGCTCCGCCTCCGCCGCCGCGGCGGGTTCGGAGGACAAGCAGCAAGGTGAAAAGAAAGAAGAGAAAAATCCGCCAGCTGGCGGAGACAAAAAAGTTGAAGAAGGGGAAGTAGTAAATTAATATGGTCGATTACTATGAAATCCTTGGTGTGTCAAAAAATTCATCAGACGCTGAAATTAAAACTGCCTATCGAAAGCAGGCGTTGAAATGGCATCCTGACAGAAATAAATCTCCGGAGGCTGCAGAAAAATTTAAGGAAATAAACAAAGCGTATGAAGTATTAGCTGATTCAAAGAAAAAAAGTGTCTATGATCAGTACGGCAGCGAAGCATTTGAACGAGGAGGTTTTGGGGGAACTTCACAAGGAGGTTCACAGCAACAAGGACCATTTACTTATACGTATACGAGTTCAGGAGGACAAGGAAACCCTTTCGAAGGAGCGGATTTTGGAGGGTTTTCTGACCCCTTTGAAATCTTCGAGCAATTTTTTGGATTCCAATCTCCATTTTCAAGGGGGAGAAGGCAACATAGGCGGGATCTCTATCAACTTGAATTAACCTTTGATGAAGCAGTGCACGGAACAAAAAAGGAGACAGTGATTAAAGGAGAGCAGAAAACAATCAAGGTTCCAGCAGGAGTGGATACAGGAATGACCATTCGTTTTTCTGATTTTGATGTCGAGATAAAAGTAAAATCCCATCCCTATTTCAGAAGAGAAGGACAGGATATTTATTTTGAAAAAGAAATTTTATATCCTTTCGCGACACTTGGAGGAGTTGTGGAGGTACCGACGATTCATGGAATGGTAAAACTTAAGGTACGTCCGGGTACGCAGTCGGGAACTGCGGTACGTCTTCGCGATCAAGGCGTTCCTTATCCTAATAACTATAAAAAAGGCGATCAGTATGTGGTATTTAAAATTAAAACTCCGGATAGAATTTCACCGCGAGCGAAAAAACTTCTGGAAGAGTTGCAAAGAGAGCTGGAATAACCTACAATAGTTGTTTATGAAAACAAATGCAGGAAATCTGAAGAAGGGTGATTTTATCTACTACCAGAATGAAATTTGGCAGGTACAAAAAGCAGATTTTTACTCTCCAGGAAAAGGTTCCGCTCTCATGAAAACTCGCATAAAAAATCTCGTTTCAGCAAAGAATATTGAATATACGTATAAATCAGCTGAACAAGTTGAGACATTAGATGTAGAAAGCATTGAGATGCAGTATCTCTATAAAGATCACGAGAATTGTTATTTTATGAATGGACGGACCTATAATCAATATACCGTTCCTTTAACTGTTGTTGGCAATGTCGCCAATTTTTTCAAGGAAGGGGATAAGATGTATGTGTTTCTTCATGATGAAAAACCGCTTACAATACGAGCTCCATTAAGCGTCAGACTCAAGATAGTTGAAGCAGAAGATGCAGCAAAAGGAGATACCGTATCAGGAGCAAAAAAAACAGTAAAACTTGAAACGGGTGTTACCGTAATGGTACCTATTTTTATCAAAGTAGGAGAGACGATTATGGTGAATCCTGAAACGGGAGAATATACAGGGAGAATAACTTAATCACATTGCTAAATGGTTAAATTGCTATATTGTTTATAGATATTTAGAATCAATTTGACAATTTAACAATATAACAATAATTTTCATGTTGACCGTCGGTGAAATTCTTAAAAACTATCGGGAAGAACAAGGAATACTTCTTTCAAAGGTAGAAAAAAAAATAAAAGTTCGTTCAAAATTCCTGTCTGCGGTTGAAGAAAATAATTGGAATTTTTTTTCTTCAAAGGTCTACATTATCGGCATCATAAAAAATTACTCAAATTATCTTGGACTCGATTCAAGAAAAATGCTCGCTTTTTTTAGGCGTGACTATGAACGGAAAGAAGAAGTTAAGTTTAAGACCAGAATATCAAGTAAGTATTTAACACCTGAAACAAGAAGAGTTGTACTATTAATAATAAGTCTCATTATTCTTTTTTTTGCATTATATTTTGGTTACCAACTTAAACAATTTTTTTCCCCACCGATCTTGACTATAATATCTCCTCAAATGAATAGTTTTACCATTGAAGATAGGGTAAAAGTTGTAGGAAAAACAGACAAAGACGCAGCGGTAACTATTTTTGGAGAAAGAATCTATGAGGATAAATACGGAGTATTTAGCTATGATTTTCCTTTGAAAAATGGAAAGAATGAACTGACGATTGAGATTATTGGAGCGAACGGAAAAAAGACGGTAGTGAAAAAAATATTTATAAAGAATAGCCCATTTTAAGTTATTTATATAATTGACTATGGGTTCCAAGAGTAACAAAAATTTTCATACCTTCTTATGATTTTTTTTGAGAGTTTGGTTTCTTAACCAAGCGACTGCATCTTTCGCATTGGTAAAGGCAGGTGAAACTCTTCCTTTTTTTATATCCTCCATCGACTCCTTCAACATTTTTTTCAGATACGGAGAAGGGACTTCTTCCCGAACAAGATCAAGATTAATAGCCTTTGTCCGCACAAACTGTTTCAGCAATGCGTTAATCACTGCACTTAAACTTAAGCCTAATTCTTCGGCAATTGCCTGCGCTTGTGACTTTACATTTGGATTGGTTTTGATATTGATGACCGTTGTATTCATATATAAGAAGTATATATGTTGTATACACAACAGTCAAGTAGAATTGTGGTTAAAAGAATAGATAACGATCTGAAAATTCTCTTAAATATTAGTTAAGGCGTTGGTTTAGCTGCTATCGTAGCAGCTTTAACCCTTTGTAAAGCAGAAAGGTTTGCTTTTATATCATTAACTCGTAATATTGATGAAACGTTATTAACGTGATCAAATCCAATTTCACCGTTTCCTTGATTAATCCGGAATTGAGTAGCTGGCATCATACCCTTTACCGGTTGACCATCTCCTCCTGGTCTTTCTAAACTAACCGTATCTCCTGTTCTAACAATTAAATTACCAGATGAAATAGCTACTGGAAAATCTCCCCCCCAAGACTCATAACATACATTGTTCCATTTAACGCTTTCATTTCTCGCAATATTCCTTTAGCAACAAGCTCAGTTAGTGATTGCCTTTCCCCATTATAATATGCTGTCATTGGATCTGTTGGTACGTTGGTTTCTGTCATATATTAAATAAAATTTCTAATAATAGTAGTTAATCATATTTAAACATTGTTTTCAAGTCTTTCACATTAGCAGTATTTTGGGAAGAATAAATTTTTTTAAATCCTAGGCGTTTGGCCTCGGAGATGATTTTTTCTTCAGAATATGTTTTTCGTATTTCGCCCTGTAATCCAACTTCACCGATAAATACTGAACTTTTTGCCAAGGGGATATTTTTGAATGAAGAAAGCAAAGAGGCGATTAATCCCAAATCAGCTGCGGTTGATTTTATAGAGACTCCGCCAATAACATTGACATAAATATCAAATCTATCTAATGGTACGTTCAGATATTTTCGGACCACAGCAAGAAGCAAAAGAACTTTATTGTAATCAAAGCCTTTCACTACTCTTCGGGGAACAGCAAGCATGGTCGAAACAGCCAGAGTTTGAATTTCAAAAAATAAAGGCCGTTTTCCTTCTGCAACTCCAACAATTGCTTTACCTGCTTCTAGTTTATCTTGTGACTCAAGAAATACAAGCGGATTATTTACCTGGACCAATCCTTTAGATTTCATTTCAAAAATGCCGATTTCATCAGTTGGACCAAATCTATTTTTAGAGGCACGAAGCAAACGATAATGAGATACTTTTTCTCCTTCAAAATTTAATACACAATCAACAAAATGTTCTAGTGTCTTTGGTCCAGCAATTTCACCTTCTTTGGTGACATGACCGATCATTATCATCGTAATATTGTTTTGTTTAGCAAAGGTAATGAGTTTTTTTGCAACATCTTTTAGCTGGCTGACACCACCAATTGGGCCAGCGATATCTTTTGAGTAAATCGTTTGGATAGAATCAATGACCATTACATCGAGTGATTCTTTTACTTCTTCTGTCCCTTCAATAATCCCCTCTACTTGTAGATCGCTTGAGAATAGAAAATGATCAAGAGAAATTGAGAGTCGGTCTGCTCGATCCTTAATCTGTTCTGCTGATTCTTCACCGGAAATATATAACGTATTCAGATGTTGAAGAGATTGTAAAAGTAATGTTGATTTCCCGATTCCAGGTTCACCGGTAAGTAGGATTACCTCTCCCGGCGTAAAGCCGTCGCCAAGCACTCGATCAAATTCATAGATACTCGTTTTTTTTCTTGATCTAACTTTTGACGAAATCTTTTTTAAGGCAGTAATTGTAATTTTTTTGACTGATTCATTCTTACTTTTAGAATTTTTAGTAAATGATGGTTGTTCTTTTAATGTATTCCATTTTCCACAATCTGGACATTTACCCATCCATGAAGCAGAACCATAGCCGCAGTCAGAACAAATAAAAAACGACATAATTATAAATGATTAGATAACCCAATAAATACCAATACTACCAATGAATGATTAAATTTTTTAATGTTTTAATACATTAAAACATTATTTCATTTATTGGTTTATTGGATTATTGGTCGGATTGGTATTTATTATCACATTTGATTTACCGTCCGTATTCCTAAAAGATCTAATCCTTTCTTTAAAATTTGTCCTACAGATTGGGTTAATAACAGTCGAAATTGTTTTATATCTTTATCCGCTTTTAACACAGGATATTTTTGGTAGAAGAGATTAAATTGTTGAGCCAATTCAAATAAGTATGTCGCAATATAATTTGGTGAAAAATTCTGAGCTGCTTTTTCAACAACAGAGGCAAATTGATTAACAAAATGGAGTATATTTTGCTCATCTTTACTAATGCCTTGAACTTTAACAATTTTTGATGGCTTTTCCTTTTTTAGAATGCTTTGGGTTCTGACATAGGCATAAAGAAGGTATGAACCGGAATTTCCTTCAAGAGAAACGGATTCCTTGAAATCAAAAGCAATGGGATTAGAAACCCCGTTTTTCAAGAAGGAATATTTAATCGATGCTACCGCAAGAATTTCTGCAACGTCTTCATTACATTTAAACAGTTCGATGATTTTTTTCTTTGCTTCATTGATAAGCCAATTCCCCTCGATAATATTTCCTTCCCTTGAGGACATTTTTCCTTCTTTAAGATTTACCCATTCATATACAAGATGATATTGTTTATTTTTATATTTCTTTTCATCAAGTAATTCCTCGACTTTAAAAGTGACTTTAAAAAAACTGGTCTGTTCCGGAGTAACAACATGAATACATTTATCCAGTTCACCGAACTCTGAGAACTCTTTTTCAGCCAAAGCGAGTTCCTTCCCTTCATATGTGGGGAAACCGAGTGAATTAATAAATACTCGTGTATCCAATCCATATTTTTTTCCGTTAAATACGATAGCTCCCTCGCTCTTTTCAAGAATTCTTTTTTTGAGAGCGCTTTCTGAAATTTCTATTCCACGCTCTGGCAATTCACTTTCAAAATAAAATCGGTCAAAATGACTATAAACTCGTTTGTAGATTTCATTGAAATAATCAATACTCCATTGACGTGTTTCTTTCCAAAGAGACATGATTTTTGGATCTTTATTGTAGATAAATCGGTTCATTTCGATGATTTCTTTTTTTGCGTTTTCATCCTCTTCATAAGCTCTTGTTCCTTCTGTATACATTTTTCCGATAAACTCTGTTTTTTCTTTTAGTGTTTTTAGATTTTTGATTTTTGCTTGCCCTCCGAAGCCTTGGCGAAGGAGGGACTTCTGAATTCCATAAAGACATTTCGCTATGTGTAATCCAACATCGCCTTGATAGTTACTTCGAATAACTTTATTCCCCACTGCTTCCAGAATTCTCACGATTGATTCTCCAGTCGTAATATTTCGCAGGTGACCGATATGAAATAATTTATGAGTATTCGGATGAGCATACTCAACCATTATTTTTTTATTTTTTCCAAGATAAAAAGTTGGGAATATAAAATGTTCAGTCTCAATTTTTAGTACTTGTTTAAGTACATATTCATTTGAAAGCCTAAAGTTGATAAATCCAGGTTTTACCGCTTCAACTTTCTCAACAAAATCAACCTTTGGCAATGAGTCAATAATCATTTGAGCTATTTCAAAAGGATTTTTCTTTAACTTTTTTGAAATTTTTAGAGCTATCGAAGTTGAATAGTCTCCGTGATCAGAGTTTATTGGATGTTCTAAGTCAATGGCAATATCAGAAAGACCTAGTTTTGAAATAACTGTATGTAAATTTCTAATAAGTTCTTCTTTGATCATGGATACTATGATACAATATTGCATATAACTATGAAAGGTAAACTTACGCTCCTTTTTATTTTAGTTCTACTGTTTGCAATCTTCGTATTTGTAAAATTTTTTATTCTCGATCAGCAAAATATATTTGGAGAATTAAAAGTAATTTCCTCGCCAACAGCAACAGTGTTTATTAATAATGTTGCAACAGGAAAAACCGATCCGGCATTTGACCAAAAAGTAAAAGTAGGGGAATACTTATTAAAATTGATTCCAGAGGGAACGGCGACGGAAACAGCATCATGGAATGGGAAAATCCAGATCTATAAAAATGCTTTAACGTACGTTAATCGCGAACTTGGTTCATCCGATATCACATCAGCTGGAGAAATATTCACGACAATAAAAATGGATAAACCTCCGAAAAATAGTGGGTACGGAGAAATCTATGTAGAAACAGAACCGCAAGGAGCAATCGTAACATTGGATAATGATGAAAAAGGAGTAGCGCCAGTTATTTTATCTGATCTTTTAAGGGGAGATCATGAGCTTTCTGTTTATATGCCTGGGTTTTTCAGACGGACCCAAAAAATAAATATTGATCCAGGCTATAGAGTGAATGCGGCATTCAAGCTCGCGATAGACCAATCGCAGCAGAAACCCCCCTCCGCTGCTAAAGCTACGGAGGGCAAGCAAGCCACTGAAAGCGCACAAACTACGGGGATATCTAACGTTACCATTAAAGAGACGCCTCAAGGATGGTTACGAGTACGGGAAAACGCATCGATCGATGCATCCGAGTCAGCAAAAGTTAAGCCTGGAGAACGATATCAATTGCTTGATGAAAAATCCGGCTGGTACAAAATCAAATTCAACGGTAATAAAAGTGGAGTAGTCTCCGGCTCATTTACTCAAGGTTGGGTGTCTGCGGAGTTTTCTTCAAAGGAATAGATTATTTCCGTTCCTTCCAAATAAACTTGTTATAAAGGATATATGAATAGGGGATAACGATAAAAGCGATAAGAAGAACTTTATAGAGTATCCATGACGAAAGACCAAACTTTGCAAAGTGAACAGTTTTATCTCCAATTATTTTTAAGCTGATGGTAATTCCAACGCCTTGAATAATAATTGCTCCTGATGATACGAGGTTAAAAGTAAGAAATTTTTTAACATAAGCAAATAGACCTCCGCCGATTTTTTTATGCCGAAAACTCCAAAAATTATTAAGAGAAAAATTGCATATAATAGCGATTTCTGCACTCATCATGTTAGAAACAGGTTTACTGATATGGGTCGAGTTAATAAACAGATATGCAAAACTGAAGTCAACAGCAAAACCGAGGAAACCAACGATGACGAATTTAATAAATGAGGAATGTTGAAGGACGTAGAAAATAGAATTTATACTATACTGCAACGCGTTAATCTTTGAGATTCCCGATTTTCGATCCTCAAAATTTACGGGAATTTCTTTGACCACTGCATTATTTTTTAAGGCAAAATCAAGGAATGCAACCTGAAATACATATCCCGAGTAATTCTTAATATGATTAAAAGCAGCTTTCACAACCCATGATTTAACGGCACGGTACCCATTTGTCCATTCAGTAATTCGAGGTTTCATGAATCCAAACCTTATAACTATATTTCCCATTATGGAAAAAAATTTCCGATGAAGTCCCCAGTCTTTTGGAATAGACCCCCCTTTTATATATCGTGAACCTACCACAAAATCCGCTCCTTCCTCAATTTTTTTTAAGAACCTTGAAATATCCTTTGGATTATGAGAAAGGTCGGCATCCATTTCAAACAATAGATACGGATTCAATTTTTCCATTGCCGTTTTAAACCCTTCAATATATGCTCTTCCCAGTCCTTCCTTTTTCATTCGTAAAAGATGCAGTTTTGGATACAAGTCAATGAGTTTTACTATTGCTTCCTCGGTTCCATCGTTTGAATGACTATCAACGACTACCACATGGATTTCCCAGTGAGGATTTTTTTTTGCCTCCTCAAAAATTTGAGGAATAAGTTTCTTTACATTTTCTACTTCGTTATAGGTTGGAATAATAATTGCAGCTTTTTTCATACAAATCTCTTTCTGAAATAAGTTATGGTTTTATCCAAACCTTCAAGAAATGTAACTTTTGGTTCCCACCCCAATAGTTTCTTTGCCTTTATAATATCCGGTTGTCTCTGTTTTGGATCGTCATCATCAATCGGTTTTAAAATGATTTCGGATGCTGATTCTGTTTCTTTTTTAATAATCGAGGCGACCTCTTTTATCGAATATTCTTCCGGATTTCCGACATTGATAATTTCCCCGGCAATATCCTGTTTTGTTCCGAGTAAGGAAAGTGCCTGAACCATATCGAATACATAACAGAATGATCGCGTTTGTTTTCCGTCTCCGTAAACCGTAATAGGTTTATTAGTAAGAGCTTGCATAACGAAATTGGAGATAACCCTTCCGTCATTTTCCTCCATATTCGGGCCGTATGTATTAAAAATACGGGCAATCCGTGTATCAAGGTTATATTTCCTAAAATACGAAATAGTGAGTGCCTCTGCAAATCGTTTTCCTTCATCATAACAGGACCGGACGCCGACAGGATTTACATTTCCCCAATACGATTCGGTTTGCGGGTGAACTTTTGGATCACCATAGACTTCTGATGTTGATGCAAGGACAAAGATTTTGCTCTTATTTCGTTTCATATATTCAAGGAGCCGATATGTTCCTTCACTATTTACCCGCAGTGTTTCAATAGGATATTTTTTATATTGAACCGGGGAAGCGGGAGATGCAAGGTGGTAGATGATATCGAAATAAGAAGGAAATCCGCCAGCTGGCGGAGAGAATTGAAAATTAAGGATATCTTCTTCGAAAAAATGAAAACAGGGGTTTTTTAACAAAGCTCCAATATTTGCTTTTGATCCGGTGATAAGATTATCAACAACGAAAACTTCATCATTTTTTTTTAAATGAAATTCAGATAAATTCGATCCAATAAATCCGGCGCCTCCGGTTATTAAAATTTTCATAAATTAATATTTTTAGTATTTTTTAACTCCTTCCAACTGAATAATAATGAAATCCAAATTTTTCTATTGTATCAGGTGAGTACATATTTCGTCCGTCTAAAATAACAGGAGATTTCATGATTTTTTTGAGTTTTATAAAGTCCACTTGTCTAAACTCGTTCCATTCGGTAAGAATAATAAGTCCATCCGCTTCTTTTGCCGCTTCGTATGGATCGCTGCAATAGGTGATTGAAGTAGTATATTTCTTTCGAATATTTTCCATTGCTACAGGATCATATACCGATATAAGTTTTTCATCTTTCAGTAAAGATTCAATGACAAAAAGAGATGGCGCAGATCGAACATCATCGGTATTTGGTTTAAAACTTAATCCCCAAATAGCGATATGTTTTCCTGAAATATGTTTTGTGACTTTTTGGAGAAGATTTTCTCTTGATTGCTTATTAATCTTTTCTACCGCCTCTAAAAACTGTATATCGATTCCCAATTTTCTTCCTATTGTGGTTAACGCCATGACATCCTTTGGCAGGCATGAACCTCCATAGCCGACGCCAGGATCCATGAAAATTCGTCCAATACGTTTATCAAGACCAACTGCGTCCAGTACTTGTTCAACATCTGCACCTGTTTTTTCACAATAAAAAGATATGAGATTTGCAAACGAGATTTTTGTCGCAAGCATCGCATTTGAGGTGTATTTAATAAGTTCGGCTGATGCAAGATCAGTAATGATTCTTTTTCCTTTGATTGGTTCATGAAGTTTAATAAGAAGGTCAATGGCTTTTTTTGATTCCGAACCAATGACGACTCGGTCAGCATTTAACGTATCGTATATTGCGGTTCCTTCCTTCAAAAATTCCGGACATGAAGCAACAGCAACTTCAACATTTTTTGGTTTATTTTTGTAAAGTATTTCCTCGATTTTTTTATTCGTTCCCACAGGAACAGTGCTTTTACAGGAGATCACGGTAAACGGTTTTTTTAAATGCTCTGCAATATTTTTTCCTACAGCCAAAACCGCAGAAAGATCCGCCTCGCCATTTTCTTTTGGTGGAGTTCCGACGGCAATAAAGACAATATCTGATTCGGGAATCGCTTGAGAGTAATCAAGAGTAAAATGCAGACGATTTGCTTTGAGATTTTTCTCAAGAAGTTCTCTTAATCCTGGCTCGTAAATAATGGGATCTCCTTTTTTCAATCGTTCGATTTTTTCTGGTGTGTGCCCAACAACCCAGACATCATTCCCAAAATCTGCAAAAACACAAGCGGTTACTAACCCAACATATCCGTGTCCGACAAAAGTAATGGTCATAAATGTTTATGATACAAAAAATGAGGCTCATTTACAACCTTTATTTTTAGAATTAAAGTTTTCGTTGAGGAGGAGGAGTGGGTTTTTGATGAGTTTCAATAAAACCGCTATTATCTGGTAAAGAGAAAATAAATGAATATTCACTACAGTTTTGGAACTGTTTCTCTTTGCATTTTTCCCAGGCTTTTTGAATACCTTTCATAGCAGCCATATCAGTATCATATTCACTAAGATTAGCTGGTTTACCTGTAGTTGAAAGACGAGGTTCAGGATTTGGATTGTCTTTTATTTTGTACCAATTAGCTAATTCTTGACCCCATCTTTTAAGATCTTGCTCTAGCAGTCCTCGAGGTACTTGAATTAAATTAAAATGCTCTATTTCATGTCTAAGAACTTGGCCAGGATGCTGAGCACCGTAAGGATATGAAGCAGGATCATTTGGATTTGCAAGTCGATTGAGTGAAAAACTCTCTGGATTTGGTCTTGATTCAGCACGATTAGGTATATAAGACTGCGTCAAGGTTCCTGAAGATTCAGTATGTATATTTCCATCAGGCTCCATTACAACTACAATATTTGAGTAATAATTATTATTTCCGACAGAAACAAATACTGTGGCAGAATGAGGTGTAGTTCCTAAATTTTGATAAAAAAATCCCTTCTCTTTACTATTAATATTATTACTAGATAATGAAGTTAGAATATCTTCACTCGTGCTAGTTTTCCATATTTCCATATTAGTTTTTATATCTTTAATCTTATACGTAGCAAGGGATAATGCAACGTTATCATTATTGGCTAAACTTTGTTTATATTGTTTTCTTACTTCATTCAATTCAAGCTCAAAGTCTTGAATTATAGATTGTCTTAAATTTTCAATTTCTGCTCTACTGTGAGTCAAAGAAGGATCAGGGAAATCAGTATGCAGGCGTTCTTGTATTTCTTTTGGAAGTATATTTTTCGGACAGTAATATTCATTTATACTTCCTCCGTCGCATAAAACAATATTTAATTGAGCATCAGGAAAAATCTTTTTATATTTTGCAAATTCTCCAAGAGGTCCATCCTCTGCAAAAGCAGAGTCTCGAATAAATAAATTCGTTATTTTAGATTGATAAATATTGATTCCTTTTGTTTCAAGACCATCTTTCGTTAATACGTCTGCTGGTAATTCTTTTAAAACAGGATGTTTTACCGGATCTTCTTTAGGTTCACCATATTCTAATGGCATTCTTACTAATTTTATTATTTCAGGTTCTGATAGTCTCCCTTGTTGTTTTAGGGCTAAAATTTTATCGCGTGTATTTTGATCAATAATAAATTCTTGACCGTTACTCACAACAATTTTTGTTGGTATACCGTTTACATCTTTAACTAAACGGACAGTTCCAATACGTGATTTATTTCCAAAGTCCACTTTTTCAGATTCAGGTGTTGGAGTGTTATTAATGACTTTATTTGTTGGAATTATTGATATGGAACTTGTAGTAGGATTAATAACAATTGTTGGAGATTGAGCGTCCCACGGAAATCTCCAATCATCCCACCAGTTTTTTGATGCAGCTTGTTTGGGGGTGACAGTTGGTTGTAATTCGTGCGGTCCTGAATCATAATTGACATAATCTTGTGGGTTTGGTTTTCCCCACTGATCTTTTATTCCTCCGAGGTCTGCGAATCTATCTCCGATCCACTGAAACGGATTTCCCCATTCAATATTTGGTGGTGTTGGGGGTGGTTTTTGTAACTTAATGGAAGGAGAAGGAATTACCTGAGTGTCCCCTCCCCATTTCCAACCTGGATCCCATGGTAATGTCCATTGAGGAGTAGGGGTAGGAAGTTGGAAAGGAGAGACAACGTTTGGCATACAAGAACCATAGGTGTCATCATAAGAATATCCAGAAGGACAGTTTGTAGCCGGAGCAGATTCATTCTGTTGATCTGGGCTTGGAATCAGAACGTCAGTCCACCAAGGAGGAGTTGGCGTAATTTGTTCCTGCGCTGGTACTTGTGGGTTTACACCAGTATCATTTGATCCCTCGTTTACTATCGAGGCAGGAAGGTTTTGTTGGCTAGTTGTTTCAGAACTTGGTTGAACAATGTCTAATAATGAAGAATTATCCTGTGAGCAAGGAACGCATTCGCCATTTTCCTCACAAGGACAGCTTAATGGTGTTTGTTCTTCCATTGCTTTAGATTTTGTAATATTTTTTTGCTTGAGGAAGACATTAGAGATAAGTGTAGATAATCCGATAACAATAAGTGCACTTATTGTGAGAATGGTTGCTATTTCGCCTTTTGATTGCTTCATAGTATATTTACTTTTTTTTGTTAGGAATATTCGTAAAAACGATGTCTTTTGGAATATCAAACACTGCATTAGGATAGGAATCTTTCTTACACAATTGTGTTTCCTCCTGAACTATGTCAAGTAGATTATTTACCATCTGATTTGGACTATCCTCTATAAATACAAACGAGTCGTTCTCTTTCTTTTTTCTTGTAAAGGTAGTTATCCTACCGTCTTTTGCTCCATCTTCCCAGATCCAAACCCCATTTCTTTTGATAAGCATATTGCCTTTCCCTTTTAATTTTAAAGTTAATCCTTTTACGCGAAGTGAAGTACCTTTAATATATACAGAAATAGGAGTTTTTTGAGATGTATTAGGAAACTCACATGAAACAGAAGCAAGTGTCGGTATAGGACTTGGATTATTTTTTTTTGCTTCGGATATTTTGGTAAATGATTGGTTTGAACGAACCAATGAAGATAATAAAACAATGCCAAATAATAATAGCGTTGCTAATGGTATTAAAAGTTTAGACTGTGTTGTCATAGAGTTTATTCTTTAAGAGTAATTTAAAGAGCATTAATAATCAAGTTGCTTCCTGATTTCAGTTAGTCCTTCTTCAAATGTTTTCATTTTATAGAACGTATTGTTTTTTGATTTTATTTCGGAATATTGCGAACGCTTTGCTTTATCTTTAGAGTATTGGACGAAGGTTGTCGGTTGGATAAGCGATTCGTCACACTGAAATTTTTTTGCAATAAATTTTCCCGCATCAAACGGCGACATGCTGTCTGCACCCACTAAATGGATAATCCCGCGGGAAAAATCGGTAAAACAATGGCGCAAACCAAACGCAATATCATCCACAAATGTCGGGGTTATTATAGAATTCGTTATCATTTTTAATACCTTTTTCTCCTGTAATGATGAAACAATTCCTTTGACAAAGTCTTTTTTTAAATCATATTGTGCTCGATAAGGATACGAGAGTCTAACGATCATTGCATGATCCTTTACGATTTTTTCTCCTTCCAATTTTGTCTGTGCGTAGTAGCCTAATGGGTTTGGAATACTGTCTTCGAAATATGGAGGAGAAGTTCCATCAAATATAAAGTCAGTGGAAACATAAATAAACTGTTTATTTTTATTCATTACTGCATCAAATACATGCTGGGTTCCTTTAACGTTGATGTTATAGGCAAGTTCTTTTTCATTTTCAGCTCCTTCAACATTGGTGTATGCGGCAAGGTGAAGAAATATATCAAAACCCATAGACGCAATTGCTTTTTCAGTAGAATCCTTGTTTGTTATATCAACTTGAGATTGAAGAAGAGGAATAAACTCAAAGTCATTTTTTAATAATTCAATAATTCGAGTACCGATAAGTCCGGTTGATCCGGAAAGTGCAACTTTAAGCATATTTTATCCTCCTCCACCAATCTTGATTATTCGTGTACCATTCAACAGTTTCTTTTAATGCCTCATCAAAATTATGTTTCGGTTTCCAGCCGAGCTCTTTCTGGATTGTTGACCAGTCAATAGCGTATCTCCGGTCATGGCCCGGTCTTTCTTTCACGTATTCGATCATATGTTCGTCTTTACCCATTAAGGAAAGAATTTTTTTCACTACATCAAGATTTGAAATATCATCAGTGAGTCCGCCGACCAAATATGTTTTTCCGATAGTTCCTTTCTGAAGAATATAATCAATTGCTTCACAGTGATCCTCGACATATAACCAGTCGCGGACATGTAAGCCATCTCCATAAACCGGTACTTTTTTCCCTTCGATGAGGTTAGTTATCGTAAGGGAAAATAATTTTTCAGGAAACTGATAAGGGCCGAAATTATTTGAGCAGTTGGAAAGAGTTACCGGTAGATTATACGTTATATGATATGCACGAACCAGATGATCTGATGCCGCTTTTGATGCGGAGTAAGGGCTTCTCGGGTTATAAGGAGTAGTATCATTGAATTTTTCTTTTGTGTTTAATTCCAATGCGCCAAAAACTTCATCTGAACTGATGTGATGAAATCGTTTATTACTGTTTTTTAGTGCGGATTCCAATAGAACATAGGTTCCTTCGATATTCGTCTTGATAAATGGAGCCGGATCAAGAATGGATCGGTCGACATGGCTTTCTGCGGCGAAGTGCGTAATTACATCAACGTCTTTTACCAATGAATTAACGAGTTTTGCGTCGCAAATATCTCCTTGAGCAAATAAATAGTTTGGATTTTTTTCAATACTTTTAAGATTTTCGAGGTTTCCCGCATAGGTGAGTTTGTCGAGATTGACGATGTGGTCTTCAGGATGATTCTTTAACCAATAGAGAATAAAATTCGAGCCGATAAAGCCTGCTCCACCGGTAACGAGTAGTTTCATACTTCAATTTTATCACACCGATAGATTCTTTTTAAGACGAGGTTGATTCACTAAATCTTCCAATACCTGCCAGCGCTGTTTTTTTACCGTATGAGGAACATCATCCTGGAATACTTTTGTTGCTGCGGTTCCGAAGCGGGGAGAATACATTGAAATATATGCTTTTTCAAAACCCACGAGTTTACATAATCTAACCGTATTTTCAAACTCTTTATCGGTTTCACCGCAGAATCCAACGATAATATCAGTAGTAAATTTAATTCCAGGCACTTTTTTTCTTAGTTTATTAATAATATTTATATATTCTTTTGTGCTGTACCATCGATTCATGCGTTTTAATACAATATCATCGCCGGATTGCACTGGTAAATGGATGGTTCGCGTAATATTTTTATTTCTTGAAATAACATCAATGAGTTCATCGGAAAAATCCCACGGATTTGAAGAAATAAAGTCAACCTTTTCAAATCCCATCAATGCAATCTGTTCAAGTAAAATTGGAAATAGGGTTGGTATACGATAACGGCCTAAGTGTTTGACGTAGACTGGTTTTATGTTTTTTAAAAAGCTCGATACCGTATTTCTCGTCCGCCTCACCCTGAAATACGTTTTATCAATATCTCTAATGACTTGAATATTTTTTTCACCAACAAGTAAATCTGCTCCGTATGAGTTAACATTCTGTCCAAGAAGCATAATATCTGTGTATCCTTTTTCCTTCAATTCATTCGCTTCCTTTACTATGTTTTCATAAGGTCTACTGATTTCTCTTCCTCGAGTGAAAGGTACAACACAGAATGTGCAGAAATTATTGCATCCATTAGAAATTGGAATCCAACCATGTTTATTATCCTGTCGTATAGGATTATTATCAAATCCAATTTCCTCAATCGGCATAAACTCATCGACTTCAGGCATGAGTTCACGTATTCTTTTTAGATATTTACCGGTTTTATCCCTAAATGCCAATCCAACCATGCAGCCGGTAACAATAATTTTTAATTTTAAATTTTTAATTTTTAATTTCCCAAGATTATTAACTAATCCATATACTCGATTCTCGGCAGATTCACGCACCATACAAGTATTGATCACTACATAGTCAGCGTCTTTATATCCTTTTGCTTTTGTCATTTTTCTGGATCTAAAAGCAGAATCAATCCGTTCAGAATCAGCTTTATTCTGTTGACAACCGAAGGTTTTTATATAGTACTTTAAAATCATATCAAAGATTATAAACTGTAAAATATTTAAGATCATCTTGCCCTTCCGAAGCTTCAGCGAAGGAGGGACAACAGAAGGTTTTGATGAAATATTTCATATTAGATATGCGATGCAGCCTTTTTTGCCTGTTCGATAATTAAAATAAAGAAAAGAAGAAGAATACCGATAGTACAAAACGCAATCAATTTTTCAATACCTTTCAGAAAAAGACTTGAAACTCCAAGAATTAATGAGACGATCCAATAAAACATCGCGATTCTTCGTTTTCCCCAACCGATCTCAAGGAGTTTATGATGAAAATGTCCCCAGTCTGCCTTGAACGGAGATTTTTTATTTTTTAAGCGGCGAAAGATTGTATAGGTAGCATCGATTATGGGGATTGAAAGAATGAGTACTGCGGTTCCGACTTTTCCAAACGAAAGAATCGAGAGAATTCCCAGAAGAAATCCGGCAAGCGCTCCTCCTCCATATCCCGGCATGATTTTCTGCGGATAAAAATTAAACGGGAGAAATCCAAGATATGCTCCCGCAACAATAAAGGAGAGAAACATGACGGTTTGCGCGCTAATATCATACGCAGTAAATCTTTGAGACAGTAATCCAATGAAAATGGCAGTGATTGCAACAAATCCCGGAAGTTGTCCATCAACACCCTTACTCCAATTTACCATATTTGTCGTCCACGAAAGCCAGATAAGGGCTGCTAAATCGGCGATAACCCAGATTGAATGTTTCCCCAAAAAATTAATCGGAATTTGCCAGGTGTCCAATCGAATTATTCCTCCAAATGGATTGGAAATATATGGAATACCTAAGCCAAATAAGATGACCAGTGCGGAAATAAACAGATTTGCGCAAAATCTGACATAAGGAGAAACATCCGCATAATCATCTAAAAGTCCAACTATGACAAGAAGAAAACTTCCAAGAAGGATACCTAAAAGTATTTTATTGACCGGAAGAAAAATAAGAACCGTAATAAGAAGAGAGAGATACAGTGGAATTCCTCCCCCCCTTGGGACAATTCCCGTATGAGTATGAGCAGGATGAAAACGTTTCTTTTTATCGGTAACTAAGTGAAGTTTTTTTGCTATGGATATTGTTGGAATGGTAAGTATAAAGGAAATAAGAAATGATGTAATAAGGACAACAAATGACATAGATTTAGGTAATAAGTGTAATAATTTTTATGAAAATCGGAGTAAACGTTACTATCAGGAATATATTCAGATAATGGACAATTTTTTTTACAAACTCATTTTCCTGAAAGTATCGTTTCATCAAACTAAGATTTACAAAATAGAGAATATCCAAAAGAACAGGAAGGAGGAAAATCATCCACGTATCAACCAATTGATCTTCTCCCCAAGGCTTTGAAAAAAAAAGGGGAATCTGTGGGGGAAGGTGATTGAAGCGTAAAAGAAGGGCCCCAATCATAATAATATTACTGCCAATAAGCGCGTAAAGCATGATCTCTATTATACTTGAAATTGCGAAAACATTCCTTTATGATGTAGGCGGGCTATTTATTTTTTCGTCATGAAAGACAAACTCATACAAAAATTAGTTCAAAAAGAAATCAAAAGACAAAAGGAAGGAATTGAACTTATTCCTTCTGAAAATTATGCTTCGACAGAAGTCAGAAACGTTTTATCTTCATATTTCGTCAACAAATATTCCGAAGGATATCCGAAAAAACGGTATTACGGAGGGAATGAAAATGTTGATGATCTAGAAATTCTTACCCAAGAACGCGCAAAGAAATTATTCAAAGTGTCTCATGCAAATGTTCAGCCGTATTCAGGATCACCGGCAAACTTTGCCGTCTATATGGCAACCTGCCAGCCCGGAGATACGATTATGGGACAGGCTTTGACTGCAGGAGGACATCTTACTCACGGACATAATGTTTCGGCTTCGGGAATATTTTTCCACAGTGTTCAGTATGGGGTGAAAACAAGACCGGTTGGTCCAAAAGAAGACCTTTTTGATTATGATGAGATTCGAAAACTGGTGAGAGAACACAAACCAAAACTTATTTGGGTTGGAGGAACTGCACATCCATTGGTATTTGATTATAAAAAATTTGCAGAGATGGCAGATGAAGTAGGCGCATATCTGGCAGCCGATATTGCCCATGTTGCGGGGTTAATAGTTGGAGGAACGCATCCGTCACCGGTGCCGTATGTTCATATCGTAACCACAACAACACATAAAACGTTACGAGGTCCAAGAGGAGCGATGATTATGGTGACTGCAAAAGGGTTAAAAAAAGATCCGGATCTTGCAAAAAAAATTGATCGTGCTGTCTTTCCCGGACTTCAGGGAGGACCTCATGATCATACCACCGCAGGAATTGCGGTTGCATTATTTGAAGCAGCTTCTCCGTCATTCAAAAAATATGCGCACCAGATTGTCAAAAACTCAAAAGCACTGGCGAATACATTAATTAAAGGTGGTTTAAAACTTGTTGCAGGAAGAAGTGAGAATCATTTGATGCTTGTTGATCTGGTTCCTGTTCTTGGTCCTGGAGGAGGAGTGTTTGCGCAGAAAGCACTTGATATGGTTAGGTTGACACTCAACAAAAACACGATTCCCGGAGAACCAGCCTCACCATTTTATCCATCAGGGGTGAGATTAGGAACAGCTGCAGCAACCAGTCGGGGAATGAAAGAGAAAGAAATGAAGTTTATCGGATCAGTTATATTGAAGGTAATAAATCTTATTAAAGATTATCGATTACCTGATAAAAAAGAGGAACGGGGAGAGTATATTGCGAATTTTGAAAAAAAAGTTTCAAAGCTAGCGGAGATTAAAAAATTGAGAGAAGCAGTAAAGAAATTCGCAGTTAAATACAAGATCCCTTAAATAGCTTTTCAGCGAGGTTTTTAGTAAAATAGATTCATATTGCCCGGTCGTCTAACGGTAGGACAATAGACTCTGAATCTATTTATCCTCGTTCAAATCGAGGCTGGGCAGCCAAACCACGTTGAGCGCGTATTATATCGAATAGTATCGCGGAATCGTTTACAGCATTACCATATGTTTTATGAGCTTGGAAATGAGTTGCCAACCTCATTGTAAATTGTTCGACAAGCCGGAGATCAAACCATTGGTTCCTCATTCCTAGTAGATTCGCTAGTAATGGAAGGACTTTCTCTCTTCCTCCACATAATGTGTAGAATACAACTTGTGCTACTTCAAGTTCTCGAGCACCATTACCATATATCTCTAAATCAAAGTCTATATGCATGAGGCCATAAGTCGGTACAATAAGCATATTTTCCGACCATCGGTCACCGTAGATAACACCTTTGCTGTGAGCAAGTTGAAGATCATTAAAAAGTTGAAGAACAACTCTTTGCGACTCATCAGCTATTGTATTTGGGAGATAATTATCAAGCGTTTGTATATGAGAAAGATAGGAAAAATAAACAATACCTTTTTCGTCGACGTATGTTGGTGGCAAAACTCGTAGTCCGTGACTTACTGCGTTGATAGTAAAACGCTCCTGTTCTTGAGGTGTACGTCTACGAAACTTTCCTCCAATGCCAGTAAATCCGATAAAGTCTTGTTCATGAGCAATAAAACTCATCACGTGGAGATTACTTTTTGGATGTCGTCTCAAGTATTTCTTTCCATTTTCATCTTCTACGAAAATGTGCGTATTGAGCGCTCCTACTAAGGGCGCTTGTCGTATCTCTTTAAATTTCATAAATACTTCAATTTAATTTAGAAATTGTCAATAATTATCCAAGCCTTGCAACATCATTTTTCCGATGCATTCATTGCTTCAAGGTATGTCCGAACCTCATGAAGTGAAGGAAAAATACGATGAGCGATTTGTCTGATTGATTCTGTCGGCTCCTGCATATCGGGAACCATTATCGGGATCATTCCAGCAGTATATGCTGCTGTTACTCCAAGTAACGAATCCTCCAATACTATACATGTAGAAGGGTTTTTTGACAATCGTTTTGCCATTTTCAGATAAATCTCAGGATGAGGTTTACCATTTATTATTTCATCCCCGCACAAATATGTTTGAAAGTATTGCTGTATCCCAGCATGGATTAAATTTTCCTTAACAATTGTATGTGCACTTGAACTAGCTATTCCTAAGGGTATTCCTCTTTTTTTTAGATATTTTAATAACTCACGCAACCCAGTCTTCATAGGTATTCCTGATGTGCGACGTATTTCTGAAATATATAATGCACGGTCCTGACGTACAGCTGTGATTGGAAAATCTGATCCAAAGGTTTCTTTCATGGCTCGATCTGCATCTGCGACAGTCCTACCGATCAAATTCTTAAAAAACTCTTCTTTATTTTTGTATCCATGCATACTTGCAGCATGGCAAAATGCTTCAAGTCCGATGCGTTCCGTATCAAACATGAGCCCATCCATGTCAAAGATTATTGCATCAAATTGTAAGGAAGATTTCATAGACAAAATTAAATAAGAACTTTACTTGATAAATCAAGTCCTTGGTATGGAAGCGGATTACCATCATACATTATAACATGACGGCCGTCTGCGTGGCGCTTAAATTCATGTATGCCAAACCGGCCTTCTGAAATACCTATTAATACCATTCGGAGACATGGACGGTCGCTTATTCTTTTCTGGCGTATTTCATGTTGTAAAGCAGACTGTTTTGTCACAGGAGTCTTTCCTTTATAAACTACCCATGGGCCTGAACACAGGATTTCACCGTCGTCGCATCCTTCCCGAACGAGAAAATTCGTTGTTCTTGTTTTTTGATTCCCATCACGTAGGGCGTCAAATACAGGAGAAAGACCCACATACTTTCTCTGTTTGTTATCCGTATCCCTCATAATTGTTAAATCACCAGGGTGTTGATTTATAATTCTCTGGTTGAAATGCTTAAGTAACCTACCTCTTATTAAACGATGATAACTCAGAACGACCAGGTCAATTGTTTCGCTTATCTTTTTTTGATATGTTAGCATTTGGTCAAGTATAGAATCATGAAAACTTTCACCTGCTTTATGATAATGCTTTACTTTCATAGGATCATTTTTACACTCCTGCCAAACTCCGCATTCATTTTCAAAATCTTTTGCGATGACAGATATACCATGAGATTTAGCTATATCTATTGCTGGTATTCCAAGCCGATCCGTGACTACTAAACACACGCGAATCTTTCCTAGGGATATGTGTGCCGTTTCAATTGCAGTAAAAAGATTATTACCACCCCCGCTAGCGAAAACAACGATATTCATAGGTTTATTTTTAACCGGCTTGTAAATCAGATGAACATCACGCATAACAAAGAGAGAGTGATCTCAGCAAATCCGATAGTTCTTTGAGCTGAATTGCACTCAGATTAATGGGTGGATGGATATTAATAACATCGGGTGTCATTCCGGTACTCGCAAGTACTATACCGCTGCATGACTTTTTCATTCCGGCTGTTCGAAGAGTATGAGGTGGTAGAGATAACGCAGTTTCTCGTACATGACTGGCTACTGGTTTATTCAATGTTATCCGCCCTAATCCTCCCAAAGCGTATCCATTTTTGAATAGTGATGATGACTGACAAATACGTTTGATTGCACTAGCAAGTGTATTTTGCACGACGGTAATATCTTTTTCCACAGATTTCCAGTTGTTATAGTGATCGAGAACAATATCTGCAACTGCGAGACCCATCATATTGTTAATAAACGTCGCTGAATGTGTGCCAGGGGGAAAATGAACCTCATCAAGTAACGGATTTTTTGCCCAAACAAAACCAATAGGAATCTGACCATTAGTTAATCCTTTTGATGCGACGACCATATCAGGTATAATATTGTATCGGCAAAAACCAAATGGTTTTCCGGTTCTATAGAATCCTGTAAAAATCTCATCTAGAATAATCAGAGCCCCCGCTTTTTTAAAACGTTTAACAATGCCTTCGAATAATTTTTTATCTGGCAATATCATACCGCTAACATTTAGTATCGGTTCAATAATTAATGCTGCTATATCAGGTTTACTACTATTGTCCGCTACGCCGCCAACTTCATTTTGAAGAAGAGAATCGACTTCCCGCAGGTACCATTGTATCCACTTGCTTTTTGAAGCCGGGAATCCGCTACGTTCGTAATCCGGAAGAGGAAGGCGCGAAACAGGTATTCTCCAATCTCCCAGAATTTTTCGATACCTATGGCTTGCGCTCAACTGCGATGCATATCCGGATCTTCCGTGATAACCACCCTGAAAAACAACGAATTGTGATTTACCTGTCGTTTTTCTGGCAATTTTTACTGCAAGCTCTACTGCTTGGGCTCCACCTATCTCGAACGCAACCCGACCACGGATATGAGTTACGCTAAACAACATTTTTCCTATTTTTTCAGCAACTTGAAGACGCAATTCTGATTCGGCAAACGAAGGAAGAGATGGAATATTGTGAACCTTCTTTACTGCCTGTTCAAGGATACGCGGATCATAACCAAGGAGCGCTGCGCCGTTTGCTGCCTCTGCATCAAAATAGACCTTTCCTTGAGTATCCTCGAGATATGGACCATTTGATCGAACGAATACAGGAGGTTTTTTGCTCCTATATACAAAATCCCCCTTACCTATCCAACGGGACGAAATCATAAAACCTTAATTTAAAATAATAATATCATGTCATCTGTGTCTCGATCCCTATCCGTAAACTTCGTTTATCTACATATGATAAGTAATCAGTCTTTTTTCTGGAGAGTTTATTATGCATGAATATCTGAGCAGGATTCAGGGCACATATTTTCCAAATATCTTTTTCAGGGATCATAAGCGACCGCATATTTATCATCTGTTCATCAAGAGTTGAAGAGCCTACAGCTACAGACCCACTTTCCTGATACCATAATGTTCCGATCTCTGCCTTTTTGAGGTGCCATTTACCAAAAGCGCTTGATTCCATTCTATCTGTCATAGCGGTTATACCTGCTGTGCCGACCATTTCATACACTCTCCGACAGATTTGCAAGTCAACATGATAACTGTCAAAATTGAGAAACAACGTGATTAAGCCATTAACAGCAAGTTTGATCATTGTAGCTGGGACTTCGCCAATCTGGCTCTCTAGAGAGCCAAAATTCCATTTATCGATATCCATATCGATCAACTGTTGAGATCTCATCCGTCTTTCGGAAACAGTCCTCCATGCATGCTTAATATTACGAGGCATATCATTAAATAAATGGTCAACTGAAATCGCTCCTGAATACGGTTTGAATCCGATCTTTGTGGCGAGATCAGTTACAGCATTAATACCCTCCACTGCTGCTTTCACAAAATCACGTCTACAATGTCCAAGAGAAAGATATATTCCATTTGATAAAAATAGTTCTGCAACAGGAAGCAGTTTACTAAGATCCCAATCAGGAGAAATAACCATATATTTCAAGCCCTTCTCGCCGCAGGCCGCAATATCTTTCCACTGTTTCCTCGTAGGTATCCAACTTCCTTCCTTTGGAGTTCCTCCCCTGGAAAGAAGAACAGGTCCCTCTAAAGCAAGTCCTAAAATATTTTCCAACTTTCCATTTTGTTTAAGAACAGAAAAACGCTGCATTAAATCCAGAAAGCATTTAAGCTTTGATTTTTCGAGAAAGATAGTTGGGATACCCATAACTCCCTCTTCTGACAATAATTTTTGTATAGTAGTAAGGTCTAAGTTATCGACATTTCCGCTGAAATCAATCTGACCAATGCCATGGAAATGTACTTCAATCGGCACACTTTCTACAAAATAAGGCATCTTAAGTTTCCTGGCGGTTTTTTCCGCAGAATGGAATCTAAACTTGTGAGCCTCAACTCGATAAGAGGAATCTCCTATCAAAATAGTACCATTTCTTGTAAGAAAGTTATGAGCGCTTAGTGTTGCGGTCATGAGCATAGTATAGCATAAGCTGTAATAATCTATAACTCGAATCCATACAAATCAATATCTAAAAAGAAAGGTTCTCTTAATAAGAAATTAGGAATCTACATTAAATAATAGTGAAATGTGGAATTAGATAGTAGTAAATATACAAACAAGTGATTGCGCTAATTGTGAAATTTAACTTTTTGATTTTATATAAAAAACGAATATATATTCAGAACGTTTTGACAATCTAATAAGCATTTAGTATCATACTAACATGACGGATGAGAGAAGACAAAGAACCAGATTACAGGAGTATTCATTAACTTATCCACCCGAAATAATTATTTATGATACTTCTTATGAAGTTGATCAATTTGCCACATCTAGTGTTATTGATCAAGTCGGCAATAAACAAAATTCAGTTTTAACTTTACCAACCGGAATAACACCAATGGCAATGTATGATTTACTTTGTCAGGCTTTTGATCGAGGAGATATTGATTTCAGTAGAGTTACCGCGAGCAATTTAGACGAATATTGGCCGATCAGGCGAGAGCATCCAGCAAGCTATCATAGATATATGATGGAAAGATTGATTACAAGAGTTAATTTTCAATCAGGGAATTGGCATATCCCAGATGGGGAAGCACCAGATTCTCACGTTGAGGCAGAAAGGTATGATAATTTATTGAACCAGCTTCCACCTTCCGATCTTGCGATATTAGGTATTGGACCTGTTTTAACATGTCACATTGCCTTTAATGAACAAGGGTCGGAGATTGATTCAAGAGTTCGTTACGTTGAGCTTGATAAAGAAACTAAAAGAGCAAATGCGCCCCATTTTCCCGATCCCTCCGAAATACCCCAAGGAGCAATAACCCAAGGAATAGCAAATATTCTTCGAGCTAAATCAATTTTGCTTATTGCAAAAGGAGAAGGTAAAGCGCAGGGAATTCAAAGAACTATTATGGGACCCATCGGTCCAGAAGCTCCAGCCTCATTTTTGCGTCTTCATCCGCATGTGATATTTGTTCTTGATAAAGCAGCCGCACAATTATTGAAATAAGCTTTCCCTAATTTATGATTAAGGATGAAATTGCTTCTTATAAATAACCTAAAGAAGTGATAAAATAAGGATCAGATTGCAGGACTGAAAGGGCTTTAACCGATACATTCAACATTATGTGGAAAGTTATTGATAAATTAGGAGTCTTATTCTTAAATTTTTTTACCGCATTGAAGTATGCGGCCTATGATTATGATGCAAAGCTACAGATAACAAAAACTCCTAAACAAAGAATGATGATCTGGGTAGAAGTTGGAGTTGTAACAATTGTTGGCGTATTAGCCATTCTAATGATGATAGGTTCAGTAGTTAAACCGTTTCTTAATAGACCGTAAGTAATTACCCTACAAACGTTAACGCTATACCTTTATTGTCTGCTCTTCCAGTTCTTCCGACTCTGTGAATATAATCTTCGTAGGTTGCCGGTTGGTCATAGTTAATAACATGTGTTATATCAATGATATCCAGTCCTCGAGCTGCAACATCGGTTGCAACAAGGATGGTAATGACGTTTTCACGAAACAATCTCATGACGTGCTGGCGTTTTGACTGAGGTTTGTTTCCATGAATTGCTCCTACTTTAAATCCGCATTTGAATAAATCGACCGATAATTTTTCTACTCCGTGTTTTGTTCTACCAAAAATCAGAACTTTTTTAAACTCAGGTTTTTGTAGAAGAGTCTGAAGCGTTGAAAATTTTTCCTCTCTTCGAGCTACTTTAATAATATCTTGTTCAACATTTGACGCGGTTTCAGACGTTGTGACCGAAATTTTTACCGGATCATTCAATAGTTTCTGAAATAATGTTTCAACTTCACGAGTTACGGTTGCAGAGAAGAAAAGTGTTTGTCTATCTTTAGATAAAAGCGACATAAGATACGTGATATCTTTGATAAATCCCATGTCAAGCATGCGGTCAACCTCATCAAGAACGACATTTTTAAATGTCGAGAGATTAAGAATTTTTCTTTCTACTAAATCTTTTAATCTTCCCGGTGTCCCTACGACAAAATGTGGATTTCTCCTGAGTTCATAGATCTGATTTCTTACAAATGCTCCACCGATACAAAGGGCAGTGTAAATGGGAATCCCTAGAGAAAATGAACGAATCTCATCACGAATCTGTAAAGCAAGTTCTCTTGTTGGAATCATAATTAAAACACGTTCATCTGGATTTTTTTGAATCTTATTGATTAATGGGACAACAAATGCCGCAGTTTTTCCTGTTCCGGTATTGGCAATACCCAAAACATCCTTCCCTTCCAAAATATGAGGAATCGTTTGGTCCTGTATTGGTGTTGGTTTAATATATCCTTTCTTCACAATGTTTTGCTTCAGTTGGTCACTTATCGCAAAATCAGTAAACATGTGTGTCGGTTCAGTTGAGGTAGCCATAGAAGAGCCAACGGCTTTTTTAATAAAGCGAGATTCATGAATAAACTGGCCTTTAAACTGCCTACCTCCGTTATTGAAGAATCGTGGTCTTTGTCCAAAACGACGAGGCCCGTTACTTACATATCGAGGTCTATTATTTGGTCTATAAAACATATATTATATGCACTGACACTAAAAATAGTAAAGAATCACTTATATCTAATGAAGACATTATTATCTTCCAAAAGTACCCCTGATAATAATGCGAAAAGCAGAATTACTCATAAAAGGGCACGAATATAAATGAGATGTATGAGTGCTAAATGTAGTATAGCAGCATTATTGAAAAAAAACAATTGCTTTTTATCGAGTGGCCTGAATTTCGTAGTGTGAGTCGGAGGTGAGAACAAATGCTTTGTTTGGATATATGGGGAGATTCGTTACGAATTTTGATTTTGGCATAAGAATCTTACCGACATAATCAGGGATATCTTCATACCTTTTTCCGTAAACATATACGCGGTTTTCGTCAAAGTAATATTGAGCAGCAAAAAAATTAAGCTCATTTGTTACATAAACTACATCTGTTGGTTTTGCGAGATATTTTATTTCCTTAAAAATTCTTCGAAGATCTGATTTTTTTCTGTACCTTACCTGCATTCCCACAAAATTAACCGTAGCAATAATTAATATGACCATTATTATTGTTCGTATACGTGAAGAGATATGCTCGAAAAGATAAATCATAAGAAGGAGTAATCCAACCGACGAGAAAATAAAATAACGAGGGAAGAATATCGGTTTTACGAATGAAATAATTACTGCAACAATAGGAATTCCAAACGACCAAAGAGTAAAATAAAACAATAATTTCTTATCAATCTCTTTCCTTTTTAAAACATACAAAAAGCTACATATAAAAAGAATCGTTGTTCCAAGAGATAAAGTCGTAATACTATTTTGATAAAATTGGTAACTATTCTCATAACCTGTATACATGATAGCGATAAGTTGGGCAAAAGTAGCTAGAGTCGATTTATCTATCCAAAATCCTTGCGAGCCGAAGTCCTTAACTTTTAATACAAAAAATAACCAAGGAACAAAAAGGAAAAAAGGAGCGACATATTTCAATAAAACAGTCCTTGTGAGCTTTTTTCCTTGATTGAAATAAAAAAAGATTAATTCTGTCAACAAAACAAATACCATAAAGTAATGAGTATAGAGTCCTAAAAGCGTTACTATGAAAAATACTTTATAGTTTTTTCTTATGAAAGAATAAAAAGAAAGCGTTGCAAAAAAAGAAAGCATCGTATACATTCGTGCCTCAAATGCGTAGTAGAGCAGAACAGGATTAAGTATTGCTAACAAAAGATAAATCCACTTTCGTTTCGAATGTACCTTCATGACGTTTGTTATAAAAAGAAAAATACAATATATGGTGAGCCAATAGAAAATCAGAGAGACACTTCGAAGTGAAATCTCTGATGACCCAAATACTTTCATCCAGATATGAATCACGAGATAGTATAGTGGAGGATTAAAATCTTTTGCTGTAAGAGTGAGGAGATCAAAAATATTTCGTTTTGCCAAAAGATACGTGAAAGCTTCATCTCTCCAAAAACTTTGCGTAAAGAAATATAAGGGTGTTTTGGTAAATAAAAAATTAAACATACATTTACACTTTCTCCGTCACTTTATACTGTAATTTTTTACCTAATAAAATTCTTGTGTGTGCATCAAGTGCAGGAAGTGAAGAAAAGAAAAAAGAAACAATCGGAAGCAAATACCATTGCACAATAAGAAGAGGGAATGAGCGGATTCGAGTATGTATATTTATCCTTTGCCTAATTTTTATATCAAGATAGACATAAAGAATTAATAAAGATGAAGCAAAAGTTAAGATAAGGCCAGAAAGCTTTGGTAATAAAAATCCCAGAACAGTTCTTTTGAAAACAGGATTGATCAATGGTGGAACAGAAGAACTTAATGTTAATATAAAAAACGATGTCGGCCAAAATAAATGGGTTTCCGCTACATACATAATTTTTTTTAGTTTTGCCATGATACTAATATGAGGAGTAACAAAGAATTTCTCGAGAATGTAACCGATATCATTGACTCCCCATGCCCAGCGTTTTTCTTGTTCATAACGATTCACTAACGTCTTTGCAATTTTTCCAGAATACACAGCGTCTCCATTTACTATGGTAAATAACGGAATTGTTTTTGTTTTTTCTCCAAACATAAAAAAGGCTTGGAAATAAATATGCCAGTCTTCCGGAATAATATCAACATCCCAGAAATTCACTTTTTTTAGTAACCAGAGACCGGTTGAATATGTGGATACCTGGATTAAATCATCTTTTTGGGATAAAAAGGCGAGTCGAAGAATTGAAGATAATGTTGCTTGTAGACGGACCGATAATGGAAGTTGCCAGAAATTGTTATACAAAAGAACGGGAGCCCAATAAAAATGATAGAGTCGATCTCTATCTCTTAAAAATTCATAGGTAAGGTATGAAAAATAATTTTTGGGCAAACGGCTGTCTGCATCACAAATAGTCACCAAAGTATTCTGGGGAAGAAGTTGATGGTTCTGAACATACTCGTCCATTACCCGAGCGGCATATGTTTGATTACTTGCTTTTCCTTCAACCTCAAATTCTGTAAGGGGATGATATGAGCAAAGAATTTCCTTAAAATATTTTCGATACTTTTTAATAAGATATTCAGCCTTCCCTATAGCTTCTGTATGCTCTCTTTTTTCAAATCCGAGAACAAGATAAAGATTTTTATACGGATAATCGTTTTTGACAATCGCGCCAATCGTAAACTCAAGCTTATAGAGAGGTTCTTTATAGTTGGGGATAATGATGAAATGAGATATGCATTTACTTTTCTTATTTTCTTTAACTCTCTTATTGTAAGGAATATGAGCATGGAAAAGTATTTCTTTGTACGACAGAACAGCCCGATAAGAGGTAATCAAAGATTTATAAAAAAAATAAAGGTCAAAGCTAATAATAAAATAAGCTACGACCGCTGGATGAAAAGGAGAAAACCAAATAGGAAATGTAATCAAAATCCACGTTAAGACAGGAATGATTATTTCAAAAAATCTTCCGAAAAATAATGAACGTTCAATTCGTTCGGTCATGAAGATATTATATACTATGTTTTTATATGGCTTTCCTTCATACAGAATTATGTATACATTGTTTGAGAGTTTTATCATCAACATCGAGATTTCTTATATTCAGTTTTCTCAAAAATAAGAATCAATTAGTGACCATTTCGATGCTTGTTAAATATCTTCGACTTCGCCAACCAACTGTTACTTTTCATGTAAATAAACTAGTAGAATCCGGTTTAATAAAAAAAACATGTGTAGGAAGAAATACCTACTGTGAAATAATTAAGAAATGTTCTGCGTGTCCGCTTTTTGCTTGAACTTCTTGGAATATATAGATGAATATCTATAATAAAGTATATGGCAAAAAACCTGAAGCGATATTATCAAGCATGGCAGCTGAGACAGAAAGGAAAAACATTAAAAGAAATAGGAGTCACAATGGGATTTAGTCCAGAGCGAGCAAGAATCCTTATTAATTATGTGACGTTTGTTCTTCGAAAGAAAAATAAAGACTACAAAGTTATTGCCAAGCTTCGCAAATCATCCGAAACGGGCAGAAATCGCACCACGGTCCTACATTCGGATTAAAAGAAGATATGTGAATTTCTTCAGAGGTTTTTTTAATGATCTCTTTTGCTTTTTCTACGTATTTGTATTTCGGTTTGAAGGAAATTTTTTCCATCGGTTGGAGGTAATAAAACGTGAGCGTTATATCTTCAAGGCGCTTCTGATATAACCCTTTGTCCATAGCCGCCATAGTATAGATTGAAAGCTGTAAACTTCTCTCCAGTTCTGTTTTATCAGGCATTTTCCCTGTTTTGTAATCGATGATTTCTATCTCTTGATTATTTTTTTTGTCAATGCGGTCAATTTTCCCGATGACAGTGAGTTTTTTATCAACTTTTATTTTGAATAATTTTTCCATATCAAGAATATGTACATCTTTTGTATGAAATTTCCTTAAAAATTGTGTGAGCATTTTTTCACCCTCTTTTTTCATTCGTGTTTCATGAGCTTTTGATACATATCCAAGAGGAATCCATACATCTTTATATATATTAAGCAACTGTTTTAATCCTAATGATCTATCAATAAAATATTTTTTATAAAATGCTTGCAGCGTTTTATGAATAGTATCTCCAAACGAGGCAGCTGCATTTTGAGTTACTGGTATTTTCAGAACATATTGATATTTGTATTGCAATGGACATCGCTTATAGGTTTCAAGTTGAGAGTAAGAAAGTATGCCTGGCTGTTGTAAAGAAGTATCTTTTTCTGTTTTATATGGTACTGTTTTTTCATACGCAAACATTGCGAGTTGCGATTTTTTTTCATATTCTGCTTCCTGTGTAATTATTTCTCCGAGTGCTTCGGTAACAAAAGGGGATAAACGCTGTAACCGTTTTCCTTCACCATAATAGCGTGAGGAGGAAAAATATATTTTATCCATTGCTCGAGTCATACCGACATAAAACAGTCTGCGTTCTTCCTCGACATGAAAATCGCCAACAGGAAGCGTTTCTTTTATAAGTGTATCGGGAATAGGAATTGGCTCCCTTCGTTCATGCGTAGGAAATCGGCCTCTTGAGAGATTTACCAAAAATACAACGGGAAACTCGAGACCTTTTGCCGAATGAACGGTGAGAATATTTACTGCGTTTACGGGATTGAGATCCGTTTGTGATGCTGTTGGAGACTCTCCCAACTCCATACTCATTTCGATATAATCGACAACAGTGGGTACAGATGCATCCTCGTGAGAGCTTTCAAATGCTTTTAATTTGTTGAAAAATTTTGAAATATTGAGCGCAACTTTTTCCTCTTTTTCAGTTTTATAAACAGCTAATTCGTTAAGATATTTGGTATCCTCCAAAAAAAAGTAAAGAATTTGTCCAGCTGTTTCTTTATTCATCTTGGAGAGATGCCGCTTAATCATTAAATATATCGTGTGAAATGTATCTCTTGTTTGCTCTTTAAGAAGGGGAATATGTTTCTTGTAAATTTCGAATTCCTTTTGCTTGAGATCAGAATTAAAAAATGAAAGATATATTTCTAATGATTGAAATAAGGTAAGGTTCGATTTTTTTGCAAATGAAGTCATAGAGGCGATATCTTTTGCGTCAAGATCAAAAATATCCATAGAAACTACACGATAAAAAGAAACAGAGTCGTCAATCGTATCCAGAAATTTGAGATATGCGATAAGATCTTTTACTTCCGGCTGTTTAAAAAGATTTCCCGGTCCCAAAAATTGATAGGGGATTCCTTTTCTTGAAAGAGCTCGGACAAACGGTTCTGCATGATTATTTGCTCTGGTAAGAATTGCAATATCAGAAAACGCATATGATTTTTTTAATATGATAATAGTTCGTGCTACAAAATCCGCTTCTTCTTCCGCACGATCTGCTAGGTAAAACATAAGCGAATCATTCATGTCTTTTTTTTGAGCGATGAGATTTTTAGAAATGCCAAGACGAACTTCAAGAGTATCCGGATCATTATGTTTGATAAGTTTGTAAGCAGAGTTCAGAATCGTTTGGTTCGAGCGGTAGTTCTTACGGAGGGTAATCTGTTTTGTTTTGGGATAATCTTTCATAAACATTAAGATATTTGAAACTGAAGCACCGCGAAATTTATAAATCGCCTGACTATCATCTCCAACGACAGTCAGGTTTGGATGTATCTTTGCCGGACAGAGAAGTTTGATGAGTTCATATTGTGCAATATTAGTGTCTTGAAACTCGTCAACAAGAACATGGGTGAATTTTTTTTGATAAAGACTAAGAATATTTTTTCGTTTTCGAAAAAGTTCAAGTGTATAAAAGATAAGATCCGAGAAATCCATTAACCCTTCCTTAATTTTTAAATGTTGATAGGTTTTGTATGCTTGAGCAAGTTCAAGATCTTTTTCAATCTCAATCTTATTTTCTTCAATTTGGGATTTGGGATTTTGGATTTGGGATTTCGCCCATTCGATATATTGAATGGGCAATATGTCTTCATCTTTTAACCGTGAAAAATGTTTATGAAGCCCTTCCAAGTATCTGTTGGGATTTCCAAGAGGACGAAAATAATTAAGATTAAATAAAAAAAGATTATCTTTGAGAAAAAGAAGAGCTTCTGCATCAGTGAGAAGTCTGTAGCTTGGATTAAGACCAATATGACTTGCATGCTCTTTTAATATTTGATCAGCAAAAGCATGAAATGTTGAAATCCACATCTGAAAATATCCATAGGGGATGGCTTGATCGACGCGTTCTTCCATTTCTGAAGCAGCTTTTTCCGTAAATGTCAGAGCAAGAATCTCTTCAGGTTTAGCTAAATCATGAGCAATACAATATTTGATTTTTTCGACAATCACATGGGTTTTTCCGGTTCCTGCACCGGCTATAAGAAGAAGAGGACCTTTATCATATTTGATTGCAGAAAGTTGTTCGGTATTTTTCATCGTTTTTTACGATGATGATGAGTTTTTATCTCATGTTCTTCTGTGTGCGCTTCATGGACGCCCATCGCTACAAACATTGCAAGTATTATAAGAAACAACATAGGAAACGGAATCTGGTGAAGGGGAAGAAAAAAATTTGCACTCATTCGTATAGTTGGTCTGATTACCATAAATAAGTAATCAAGGAAAAGAGGAAAAGTGACCGCATGAAACGAAACCTGAAAGATTCTTCTGAAGTGAAAATGTTTTTGAAGAAAGAGTTTGAATACAAAATAAACAATAATTGAAGCAAGAAATAAATAAATAAATGTTACGATAAATGAAGCGAATGGAATCAATACGATAAATAAAAGAATACTGACAATGAAGAGAATAGGAAGAAGTAATCGAACTTTATCGATTGTTTGGACAAGTTGATTGACTTTTTCTTTTGTTATTTTCTGATCGTCAAGATATTGCAATGGGAGAAGTGATATATTATTTGTTCTTGTATCATTTAGTACCACTTCTTGTGAAGTTAATAAGATTGGTGATCCATAGAGTTTAATTTTATTTGGTGTTGCAGTTTCGTCGAGAGCCAACAAAAGATTTTTTTCATTTTGATTTTCAAGCCATAATAAATAGGGGCGGTTATAGTTGGTAATAAGTCTACCCTTATGAAGGGTAATAATAAGATCATCGGGATAACGGAAAAGACTTGTAGAAAGGGTAGATAGCGCAGTATCTATTTTTTTTGGGTTATATTTTATAGTAAGAGATACAATAAAACTTACATTCATAACAAGAAGAAGCATGAGAAAATATTTAAAAGAGAAATAAAAAGGAGATTTTATGATTTTGGAATAATATCCAGCATGAGGAAAAAGGCTCCTCGAAAATGCGTGGAAAAAGGTCTTGACAATTTTGTTCATACAATTTAATATAAGTAAGTAACGAAAGAAAGTCAACCCCGATATTTAATCGGGGTAAACCCCGATTTTATCGGTTGCAGTTTTTTTATATTTAAGTTATAATAACTTTTTCTTTCATTGTAATTATTTATTAGTTATTAATATATACTATATATGGCACAAGGAGTATTTCAGAGGAATAAACCTCATTTAAATATCGGTACTATTGGACATGTAGATCATGGAAAAACCACATTAACTTCGGCAATTCACTACGTTTTATCAAAAAAAGGACTAGCTAAATTTTTGAAATATGAAGATATTGATAAAGCGCCGGAAGAAAGAGCCCGTGGAGTAACAATCAACCTTCATCATTCAGAATATGAAACAGATAAAAGACATTATGCTCACATTGATGCTCCAGGACACGCTGATTATATTAAAAACATGATTACCGGTGCGGCGCAAATGGATGGAGCAATTCTTGTCGTTTCAGCTCCAGACGGCCCAATGCCTCAAACTCGTGAACACATTCTTCTTGCAAAACAGGTTAACGTTCCTGCAATTGTCGTGTTCTTAAATAAATGCGACATGGTAGATGATAAAGAAATTCTTGACCTTGTTGAAATGGAAGTACGGGATCTTCTTACAAAATATAAATTTCCTGGAGATAAAGTACCTATTATTCGTGGATCAGCGTTAAAAGCACTAGCTGATGATCCGGAATCTATTGCCGCAATTGAAAAATTAATGGCAACGATAGATGAATATATTCCAGAACCGGTTCGCCCAATCGATCAACCATTCTTAATGGCGGTTGAGGACGTATTTACCATCTCAGGTAGAGGAACAGTAGTAACGGGTAGAGTTGATAGGGGAGTGGTGAAAGTGAACGAGGAAGTTGAAATAGTCGGTCTTAAGGAAACAAAGAAAACGGTTATTACCGGAGTAGAAATGTTCAGAAAATCATTGGATGAAGCACGAGCTGGTGATAATGTCGGACTTCTTCTTCGAGGAATCGAAAAAGACGATGTTCAGAGAGGACAAGTTATCGCAAAGCCAGGAACAATTACTCCTCACTCAGAATTTGAAGCAGAAATCTATGTTCTTACAAAAGAAGAGGGAGGAAGACACACCCCATTCTTTAATGGATATAGACCTCAATTTTACATTAGAACAACTGACGTTACCGGTGAGGTAACATTGCCAGCTGGAGTTGAGATGGTTATGCCTGGAGATAATGTAAAAGCTACAGGAAAACTTATCTACCCGGTTGCTCTTGAAGAAGGACAGAAATTTGCAATTCGCGAAGGTGGTCATACTGTCGGAGCAGGTGTTGTGACGAAGATAATTAAATAAATACCAATCCGACCAATAATCCAATAGACCAATGAATGAAAAAATAATTCAATGAATTAATTTATTAATACATTTAATACATTGATTCATTTATTGGTATGTATTGGTAGTATTGGATTATTAAGTCATTTTGCACTTTAATATTATGCCGAAAGGAAGAATACGCATTCGATTAAAATCATACGATCATCGTTTAATTGATGAAACCTGTCAAAAAATTGTTGATACAGCAATCCGGACAGGAGCTTCAATTATTGGTCCTATTCCTTTGCCTACGAAAAAAGAGGTATATGTCGTCAATAAGTCTCCATTTATTGACAAAGATGCACGCGAGCATTTCGGCTTAAAAATTCATAAACGATTGGTTGATATAATCAATCCCACAAATCAAACCATTGATTCATTGATGCATCTTGAACTTGCTGCGGGTGTTGAGGTAGAAGTGAAGATGTGATAATAAACTCTCATAATTCATAAAATAAATATTGTTCTGACAAGCAAATACTCATTCTCTGTGGATTATAGTCCATTGATACGACTTCAATTATTTAAATAATTGAAGTATGGTTCAGATTTCTAAAAGAAAGTTAGATACTAAGGTGCTTCAAAAATTATTTCGTTTATTTTTTGAAGCAGTAGGGAATAAAAATAACCAAGAAGAATTTCAAAAAATAATTGACGATCTGTTTTCAGAGATAGAAAAAATCATGATAGCGAAAAGAGTGGCAATAATTTATCTTCTGCTAAAAAATATTGATCACGAAGTAATAGGTGATACTGTCAAGGTTTCTTCTGCGACGATTGCCAAGTTTTCCTTTATAAAAGAAAGAAGTCAAGGAATAGTTGATGCTTTAAGAAAAATATTAAGAAATGAAAAGTTAGCAGATTTTCTAAAAGATTTATATATTGATGTTATTGCGCCGCCAGGTACATATAAGACTAACTGGAAAGCAGGTTGGCAGAGAAAAAT
>OBEQ011574766.1_pt1 | contig 58102 bp, 27 predicted proteins | sample 1670901 | NCBI WGS metagenome assembly OBEQ01 (sample SAMEA104232315, study PRJEB22302) | groundwater metagenome | biome: forest; feature: aquifer; material: groundwater | place: USA | collected 2011-08-07 | depth 5.4 m
AATCTCGCAAATTCTCAGCATTACGCTTTTCGAGAAAACCCATATCTACCAAGCACTTACGGGGTTTCAATCGCAAAATCAAAGACTCGAATCACCGAACCAATTGATGTTGCTCAACTTATAACCGGACAGTAGTGAAAATCAATATCAATCCAAAGATGAATCTAGTCCTTGAGCGCTTTTTAGCTCAAGGGCAATGAGTGTTTGTGAATAAAAAAGCGGGAATGGTTACCCGCCTCTACAAAAACTTTTTCCTGAATCAATTTTTTGAATTTTGATGGTACTCTTCGAGAATCGTTTTTTGAATGTATTCGCGGCATTCTCTTGTGATGGGGTGCGCAATATCTTTGTGTTCATTCTGCCTAAACATCATTTCATCTTCTTCGGATAACGGCGGCGGCTCCGGAAATTCCTGCTTCGATTTCAGCGGCGTGCCGCACTGATTGCAAAAGACGCTTCGCACCACATTGCGATTGTGACACCGGGGGCAAGGTTCTTTGAACCTCCTGGACGGCATCGCAACAAAAAGGCCTTTTGTTCCGTTGATAATTTTGATATCGCGCACGACGAAACATTCATCGATCGTAATCGTCGCAAACGCGCGAAGCTTCTTGTCGCGATCTTCTTTTTTAAAAATCCGGACGTCCGTAATTTTCATATCTCTCTCCCGAAAGATCAGAGAAATATTTACAGCGTATGAGAAATGAAAATTTTTTTATAAGGCCGTAAACGAGCCCGGACTTGTTTCGCAAGCTTCTCTGCCCGGGCACGGCTTCCCACAACCGCAAAAACGGTCGGGCCGCTTCCGGACATCGCCCGCGTCCGAACACCCAATTCGTCAAAGAGCTGAAGCGCGCGTCCAATCGGCGCGTAAAGTTTTACACTGGCTGCTTGTAAATCATTTTCGAGAAAGGGCTGCATTTCATGAAGATTGCCCGTCCGAAAACAATAGGCGAGTTTAACAACTCGATTTTCTTTTGTCAAGAAGCGGGGATTGCTGTGCCGCAAGCCATACAAACGGTAAACTTTCGCGGTTGAAAGAAGCTTCGGAAACGTAACGACCACAAACCAAAGCCGTTTTCCGGACGAAAGCGGGCGCAATTGATCGCCGATTCCAGTTCCGATTGATTGACCAGATTCCGTTAAGAAGAAATTGACGTCCGCACCGAGTTTGGAGCCGATTTTTCGTAATTTTTTATTCGAAATTTTTAAACGATATAATTTCTTGACTCCCAATAAAAAAGAAGCGGCGTTACTAGACCCTCCACCGAGGCCCGCACCCACCGGAATCTGTTTTTTGAGATTCACCAAAACGCCGCCCCGAAAAGGATGCGATTTTTGAAGCAAATAAAAAGCTTTCCAAATGAGATTTCCGGAACCGGTTGGAAGGTTCGTGATATTGGTTTGAATTCGAATTCCGGATGGAATTTTTTGAAGTGTCAGCGTATCCGCTAGCGAAATCCGGTGGAAAAGTGTGTACAGATTGTGATAGCCGCCCCGCCTTTTCCCCAAAATTTTTAAAAAAAGATTCACTTTGGCAGGAGAGGAAATGGTAAGAGAATTCATAGTAATAACGTAGAGCGTGTAGCGTATAGCAGGTAGGAACGCTTTGGACTTGCAGAATGCTTTTCCTAAACGCTATACGCTGTCCGCTATACGCTAATCTTCACGACCAGGCTTTTTTCATGTGCCGATGCTTGCGTCGTTTTTTCTTCCACTTATGTTTGTTCATTTTGCGCTTTTTGCGCTTTCTACCACAAGGCACGTTTTGCTCCTTTTATTCAAGAAAAACAGTTACCAGACACCAGCAACCAGAAAACGAGATCAATCCCAGACTCTGGTATCTGATTACAGGTTTCTGGTTTCTTCAGTAAATGACTTTATTCAGCGGATACTCGATAATTCCCGATGCGCCGGCTTTTTTGAGTTCCGGAATAATTTGCCGCACAATTTTCTCGTCAATAATGGTTTCAACATCATATCCGCTGTCACCAAAAAGCGGAGAAACGGTCGGATTCTTAAGCGCCGGAAGAATTTTAATGACTTTCTTCAAATCTTTTTTTGATACATTCATCTTAAGCCCGACTTTTTGGCCGGCCGCGATGGCCCCTTTCAAGAGCATCACCAGGTTGTCAATCTTTCGGCGCTTCCACGCATCTTCATAACTTTTCTTATTGGCAATAAAACGAGTGGTCGAAACAAGAACCGTATCGATCACCCGAAGCTGATTCGCCCGCAAACTTGATCCGGTTTCCGTCGCTTCAACAATCGCGTCTGCCAAAACAGGCGGCTTCACTTCCGTCGCGCCCCATGAAAATTCAACTTCCGCCTGCACGTGATGTTTTTTCAAATAATTTTTGGTGACTTGGACAAGCTCCGTTGCAATTTTTTTGCCGTTCAAGTCCTTGACTGATTTAAATTTGGAATCTTGATGAACCGCAAGCACCCATTTGATGGGCCGAGCGGTTTGTTTTGAATACGGGAGTTCTGCAATTTCAAGAACTTTGGCATTATTTTCCAAAACCCAATCAAGCCCCGTAAGCCCGCAATCCACCACTCCGTCTTCGATGTAACGCGGCATTTCTTGAGGGCGATACAAAACGAGATCAAGTTCTTCGTCATCGACAGCCGGATAATACGACCTCGAAGTGGTCACAACACCAAAGCCTGCTTTTCGAAAGAGCTGATACGTCGCCTCTTCCAGGCTTCCTTTAGGTAATGCGAGTTTGAGTTTCAATTTAAATTTCTCCTGAAGCGGGTATTGTAATCGGATGTTTCTCAAGTGTCAATCAATTGGAAGAAAACTTTTCGGAAAATCCGCCTCAGAAAGAAGCAGCTGCGGGATGGAGTAGGCCGTTAATGTTAATCTTGCCGCGCCTAAAAAGCTCGAGCTCGGATTTGGGAAGGACCGCTCCCACCGAAGAAGGAATGGCCGTGTTGGTTAATTCGAAGTGATCAAAATCATTAAATTGATACGCGCGCAAAACCGTCACAAATTCTTTTAAAATTAAATTCAGTATGTAAAGCGTATCATCTTGGGCAGCCCAATCTGAAGTAGTTCCAAAATCAGGCGAAGCGGTTTTGGGTTCCAGGTCCATATCGATTGAAAAATAATGCCTGCTCCCCGCTTGCGCAAGATGATACCGGATATTCACTTTGGTGGCTGCAAATGTATTAAACACTCTCTCATCAGACCCAAGCAACGCTTCCATCCGGCGGTTGAGCTGTTTTGCAAGAAAATCACCCAGCCGGATATCTTCAACATCAAAGAAAGGCTGCCACTGATCCAAATTTTCTTCCAATTTGAGATCGGCCGGAATCGCTACCTTTTTCAACGCTTTGTTGTCATCGGCGTAAAAGAAAGGAATGACTTTCGAAATGACAAACCGATCGGGCGGCACGCCTTTAATCACAAACACATATTCCAAAACGGAACCCGAAGGATAGAGAAACGAATGCGTATCGCCTGATTTAATTTTGTATGTTTCTTTTAGTTTAACATAGACAAGCGCTTCGCCGGGCTGCACATTTTGACTGCGGACATCCAAAAATTCATACTGAACGTCGGTTTTATGTTCACCATCCTCCAGAACTTCCCGGAAAAGCGGAGAGATCAGTTCTTCGGGGTCCCCTATTTTAAAATAATTTTCAATAATGTGATCGGCCGATTTTTTACCGATCGATTCAAAAATTTGAAGAACCGGCTTCGACCAAACGACGGTTCGATTGAGCCGCAAATCATGCAGTACCCGTTTGCGGTATTCCGAGCGCGGAATGTCCCACAGCCGGACGCGCTTGATGTCATCTACATAACCCGTGAGCACCAGCTGGAGCCCGGTTGTTTCGACATCGGTCGCGTGGAGAACATAAAAATCAATCGGCTTGTCCAAGCTCAAAATGACGCGAGACGTTGAAAACAAAACATCTTCCACTTTATCAAGCGCTTCCTGGGACGGCTGCAGGAGCGCCTCGATATTTTGAATCTTTTGAGACGCCAGCGCTTCCTTGAAATTGGTGTTGAAAAGTTTTTTGAGCGGCAGGAAAACAGCGATCGTTTTTCCGCTCGATTTGACTTGAATACTGTCAACGCCATACTCCGTTTTGCAAATGGTTGCCAAATCCTTTGCAATCGTTTCCTGGTGATACGTGTCACGGCCGCAACCCGCACACGTCAAACTTACGAGTAAAAACAAGAGAAAACTTACCCGTTGAAACTTCAGTTTTTGATTTTCCATGTCTCCGTCACCTGCCTCAGCCATCCAATTTAATTCTTGTCAAACCCACCATTGCCGTCAATCGCCTTTGGATCCGAAAAAAGCCTGGGGTTCGGTTTTCCATATTCGTTGAAAATGGCTTCGATTTCGTCGTACTCAAGCTCTTCCTTATCCAGAAGCTCCTGAGCAAACCGGTCAAAAATATGTCTTTCTTTGGTCAAAAGATCCTGGACATCTTTCAAGCACGTTTGAATAATCTTGTCGGTTTCTTGATTTAACCGATCTTTGAGCATCTCCGAAATGTCGCTTTTCGGAATTGCGGTGTAATCTCCCACAAAACCGTTCCCGCCCATTCCAAAACGCCAAACCATGTTGTGAGCCAGCGTGGTTGCTTTCTCAAAATCAGAGGTGACCCCATTTGAAGTCACGCCGTATTTTATTTTTTCACCGACGTAGCCCGCCAGACAAACTTTGATATCCGCAAGAATGGTTTCGCGGTCGTGCGAATGCCATTCCTCTCTCGGGGTCGGATGAACCACGCCAAGCGTTTCTTTTCTCGGAATAATCGATGCTTTGAACACGTCGTTCCGCGGGTGAATTAAATAGGTGACGACCAGGTGACCGGATTCATGGTGCGCGGTCATTTCACGTTCACGGGTCGTCATTTTGATCTTGTGTTTAATCCCGAGTTCGATCCGTTCAATCGCATCCGAAATCTCTTTGTAACTCACCACATCTTTTCCGTTTCGCGTTGCAATGAGCGCCGCTTCTTTCACAATATTCTCAATTTCAGCGGGAGATTTCCCCACTGCTTTTCGGGCAAGCCTTCTGCAATCAATCGAAGGATCGTGCTTCACTTTTTTCATATAATATTGAAACACTTTCTCACGCTCCTCAAGCCCGGGGCGGCCAATATACACTTTCCGGTCAAAACGTCCCGGACGAAGAAGTGCCGGATCCATAGAATCTTCGGGAGCATTGGTCGCGCCGATTACGATCACGTTTTCTTCCTGTGAACCCAGGCCGTCCAGCTCCACTAAAATCTGATTTTGCGTTGAGTTGGTTTCCGAATTTCCAAATTGATTGTACGTCCGGTTTTTTCCCATCGCGTCCAATTCGTCAATAAAGACGATGCAGCCGCCAAACCCATATGCCAATGCACGCGCTTTCTTGAAAAGTTTCCGCACCCGCGCCGGCCCCACCCCCACGAAAACTTCCACAAACTCACTGGCAGCCATCGAAATAAATGGAAGTCCCGCTTCGGTTGCAATGGCTTTTGCCAGATAGGTTTTTCCGCAACCCGGAGGCCCAATCATCAAAATTCCGCGCAAAATTTTACCGCCAATTTTCTTTAACTTGGTATGATCTTTTACGAGCTGAACCACTTCCCATGCTTCTTCTTTGGCCTCATCAATTCCAATCACGTCACTGAAACGAACGTTCACTTCGTTTCCCTTGATGGTTTTCTTGTCGACGTTTGAAAACCCGCGCCCCAAAACATTCGTATACATATAAACGAAAATAAGTGCGTTCAAGGCTACCATGACCAGTTGAAGCGGCATGGTCGCAAGCGTGATATTGCGGTAATAAGACTCAAGAGAACTCATTCCCCAAATTGCCAAAATGACAAGTACCACGGATACCAATGTGATCAGAATTCTGGCCCGGTAATTCAAAAAATGCATCTTTAACCTGCGGTAAAACTTTTGCGGCGGATTTTTCATAACTTCGATTCCTTATTTTCCTGCGTCGTTACTTGGTTCATCCTCATAATTTTAACTATACCTGATTGGAAGAAATATTGTCAAGCCAACCTCCTAAAATCAGCCTAGAATTCGGCTGGTTGAATTTTTTCAGAAGTTGGATTCACATCTTCTTCCTCATTTTCACCTGAATCGGACGGCTCTTTTGTTACCTTATTTTCTTGCAATTTATCAACCGGTTCTTCCGTAAGAAATTCACCCGTATCGTTTACCATCTTAAAAGTAGGAGCCGGAGCTCCCAGTTTTTTATCAAAATTCTTCAAACTTTCTTCCGTCACCGCTACCACATTTGTTTGTGTTTCCACAATATGATTTCGCTCCAATGAGCTTGCTAAACCGGCAGCGTTACCAAATAATAATATTACCATAAAAACCGTGCCATATCCGGCAAATTGGACTCTTGAATCATACATTATCGACATTTTATTCATCTTAATAAAGTTTAGCGGTTAAGTCGCTTCTAGTCAAGTCGGGTGTGTAAACTTTTATGGGTGCAAAAAACTTTAAACTGGTTGGTTCAAATACCTCTTTAAGTACTTACCAGTAAATGAGATAGGATGATTAATAAGCTCACTTCCAACCGGTCCCGTATAAATGACTTCTCCTCCTTTATCACCCCCATCCGGCCCTAAATCAATCACGTAATCTGCGCACTTGATGATTTCCATATTATGCTCAATCACACAGATGGAATGCCCCTTTTCCAAAAGTTGATCAAATGCAGCCAAAAGAAAAGAAATGTCCCGGTAATGAAGGCCTGTCGTTGGCTCATCAAAAAGATAAAACAAATTCTCCTGATTGATTCGGGTCATTTCGGAAGCTAATTTCATCCGCTGGGCTTCACCGCCTGAAAGAGTGGTAGCGGATTGCCCCAGCCGCAAATACCCAAGCCCCATGCGGGACAAAATTGTCAATTTGCTTACAATATTCTTATCTTCGGAAAAATGAAGGCTGGCTTCATCGACCGTCATTTGCAAAACGTCCTGGATATTTTTCCCGCGGTAACGGATTTGGAGAACCGCGGGCTGATAGCGTGAACCATTGCAGTTGTCGCAAGTGATGTACACATCCGCAAGAAAATGCATTTCTACTTTTAAGACGCCGTCGCCTTGGCATTTTTCGCAACGCCCGCCGGGAACATTAAATGAAAAGTACCCGGGTTCCAGATTTTTGCGCTTTGCTTCCGGAGTCCGCGCGAATATTTTCCGGATGTCATCGAATGCTTTGAGGTATGTCGCGGGATTTGAGCGCGGTGTTCTTCCGATCGGAGATTGATCAATCAACACAATATCTGCCACCTGTGAAAGCCCTTCAATTTTTTTCACTTGCCCGACTTCCGAAACTGACCGGCCGCGGAAACGTAGAAAATTAGCGTACAACACATCGTAAACAAGCGTGCTTTTTCCGGAACCGGAAACTCCGGTAATCACCGCCAGCTGATGAAGCGGAATTTTGACATCGATATTTTTTAAATTGTGATGTGCCGCGCCAAAAATTTCGATCGCGGCATTTTGTTTTCCATTTTGTTTCACTTGGCTCCGCTCAAGCAAAAGCTCTTGCCTGAAATATTTTCCGGTGAGAGACGCCTCAGATTTCAGAAGATCCGAAAAAGTGCCCGAGAACATGATTTGACCGCCTTTTTCACCGCCAAGCGGCCCGAGATCAATCACATGGTCCGCTGCTTCAATCACGGATCGGTCGTGTTCAACGACCACCACTGAATTTCCCAAATCTCTGAGTTCATGAAGCAGCCTGATCAAAAGCTCGTTGTCACGTTCATGAAGGCCGATGCTGGGTTCATCCAAAACATACAGGGTATCAACAAGTGCCGAGCCGAGCGATGTTGCCAAATTAATTCGCTGGGCCTCACCGCCAGACAACGTGCGTGAAGCGCGGTCAAGCGTGAGGTAACCGAGGCCCACTTCATCTAAAAACCGGAGCCGGTTCCGGATTTCCAAAAGAATCGGTGCCGCAATTTCATTCTCATGATCTGAAAGTGTAAAATCTTGAAAATATTTTCTGAGCGCTTCAATCGACATCTGATTGGTGTCCGCCATATTTTTCCCATGGATCTTCACCAAAAGTGATTCCGCTTTGAGCCGCGCTCCCCGGCACGCCGGACACAATTCAAAACCCCGGTATTTGCTCAAGAAAATCCGGACGTGCATCTTGTATTTTTTCTTCTCAAGATACTCAAAGAAATGTTTCACGCTGAAATAATCAGAATCTTCGTCGCCCTCTTCCAAAATAATTTTTCGCTCACGCGCGCTTAATTCACTGAACGGTTTATCAAGCGGAATTTTTTTTCGTTTGCAGAATTCCTTCAGCTGTTTGAATTCCCAGCTTGCACTCGGTTTTGTCCAGGGCTCGATCGCGCCGCCTAAAATTGACTTTTGTGCATCCGGAACGATCAAATTCCAATCGATCGTGATAATGCGGCCGAATCCCTGGCATTCCAGGCACGCACCGAGCGGACTGTTGAACGAAAAGAGGTTCGGGGTTGGAATTTGGTAATCGAGATTGCAATTGGCACATGAAAACCGGTTTGAAAAGCGGCTCTTCGTTCCGCGTACACTCACTTCCGCGTTTCCCTTTCCGAATTTGAATGCCGTTTCGAGCGACTCGATTATTCTCTTTTTATTTTGTGGCAGAACTTCAAGCGAATCCACAATCACAAAGATATCCGGAATGGCTTTGGGAAGTGCGTCTTTACTGAGATCATATTCTTTCCCGCCGATTTCTACTTTCAGAAACCCCTGCCGTTCATATTCCGCCAAAATAGATTTTAGAATATGTTTCGCTTTCTTGCGAAGATCGATCATAAATCCCACCCGAATCGTCTCGGCATTGTGAGAACCGAGCCATTCTTTAAAAACGGATTCTGCATTATCGGTGATCACTGCTTTGTGACAATTCGAACAAAATGTCCTGCCGACTCTCGCAAATAAAAGCCGCAGATAATCATTGAGCTCCGTTTGCGTGCCGACCGTTGAACGGGCATTTGTAATTACATTTTTGGCTTCAATTGCAATGGACGGCAAAATCCCGCGAATGGATTCGAGATCGGGTTTTTCCATGCGCTCGAGGAATTGGCGGGCATAGGCAGAAATTGATTCCACAAAGCGGCGCTGGCCTTCGGCATACAAGGTATCGAATGCAAGCGAAGATTTCCCGGAACCGCTTACGCCGGTAACGACGGTGAGCGACTGGTAAGGAATATCGATGTTGAAATTTTTGAGATTGTGCGTACGTACGCCGCGTAATTCAATTTTATCCATTCAAACAAAGAGGGACAGCCACGTTAGGTGACTGTCCCATTTCTCAAACAATCAATGTGATGAACCGAGCAAATTACGGATTGTGCGGCGGTTCTTCTGGTTTTGACCTGATCGGCAGCTGACTCAAGTCATTATGAATCGTGTTTAAAAGATTGAGGCAATTCTGCCCCTTGCAACGGGACACTTCCGCATCAAGTTCAACGGATGTTTCTGTCCGGCTCACCGTCTTCACGAGGAAGCGGACAAATTGCTTATCCATATCATCCCAAGTTCCATAAGTAATATTTCGGACTTCGATAATTCCGCTCGATTTATCCGTTCTGTACGGTACCCAATTTCTGTCCTTACTCAAAGCTTCATACGTTTTCAAATAAACCAAATCGAAAGGTTGCTCATAAACATGAACGGGATAATCCGCGGGCTTTAAGCGCAGGGACGCGCAGCCGATCATCCATGCGAGAAATCCGCCAAATAAGATTGTTCGTTTCATCATAGAAACCACCTCTTTTTAAATTTTATAGAGTTCGGGTAAAGTTAGCAAGCAGAAAATAAGTTCTTAAAACTTTCCGCTCAACCTTGTGAAGAATCCGTGATCCGTAAATGCGTTCGATTGCCGGAGGTCGTCGCTGAAATCGGTAAAATTATATCCGATTCCAAAGCGAATGTATTCATAAAGTTCCCGGTCAATTTCAAATAAAAATCCGCTGCGCACCGCATCCATCAGCCGATGATCAAAACGAATGCGGTATTCGGTTGCCAAATCCCATTTGCGCGTGACATGAAAATTAATGCGGCTTACGGTAAGAAAGGTTCCCAGATGCACCCAATCAGCCGCATCGGCTGAGCGAAGGGTTCCCATTTTGTAACCAAACTTTTGCGCGAATCCAACATAACGCGAGAAATCATAAACACCTTCAACACCAAAAATTTGGGACGTTTCGTCCGATTGAATGTTGCTGTGATCGCCCGAGGAAAATTGCCCCGGAACGCCAACGTCCTGAAGCCACGTGTAGCGGGTAATCACGTTCAATTGATTGTGCCTGGCCGGCCGATACGCCACTCCCGCATTCAGTTCAATAAAATCGTTGTCGAGATTTCCCTCTCCGCTTGTCCGATACGTGATGGATTTATTTGCTTTCGCAAGAAATGTATAATCCTGATTTAATTTCCACTCCAAAGAATTGTTCGTCAGCCACTGATTGCGCCGTGTATCGCCCCGATCAAGCCGGAGTTCGAACCGATTCACCATTTTAATGACTTCTTTGTCCAAATAACTGAGCTCCACAGAACCTGCCGTTCGTTCGACGTTCAGAATATCTCCCGCCACCTCCGGACGATCTTTAATTTCCGCGCTGTCTTTTAAATCGCGAATCCGGCTCCGTTCACCGGAAAATCCGACATTCCATTTGTCATTGAGCGAAACATCATAACCGGCAAGATCGCCCGTTTTGCTGCCTCGGCGATAGGAGGAAAGTTCGCGTTCGGAATGAAACCTGCTGTTCTCGCTCACTTGGGATGAACTTCCGATGGTCGTGGATGTTGCTCGTCCCAATCCATCCGAATTGGGACCTGTCCGAACATTGCTGTACACATTTGTTTTATCATCGACCTGCCGTTCGAAACCAATCAACGAAGAATCGCCGAGATTCCCAACCATTTCTTCAAATCTCAACGTTCCTTTTCCTTCGAAATTTGCTTCCAGGCCGCCGCCGATCTGATGATTTGGTTTACCGCCTTCTGTTGTTTGTCCTTTCAGATACGGCGTCCAACCATTGTCCATGTGATAGCCGAGTTTGGCGCCAAACCCGTTTTGAAACTCTTCGCGGTCAAAAACCGGAATTAAGCCGCGCAAGCTTTGACGCGTAATATCCGCTTTTTCATTCCGATATTCTAAAATCCCCATTTGTTTTCCGTTGTCGTACTTCGCTTGGGCAATTTGATTTGCAATGACGGGAAACCGCTTGTCTTCGCGATCTTTCAAATGATCAAACCGGTAACTCACAGACGTATCTTTTCCCAGCCGCTGTTTAATTTCGACGCCGGACTTCTGATCGCCCTGCTGGCTTGTTGAATCCGCACTCGAAAAACCCTGATTAAACCTTTGGACATAACCGGAAATATCGGTTCCTTTGAGCGGTTTTGATTCTGCCTTGACGAGCCACGCGCCGTCAAAAAGCTGGCTTGATTTCTTGATTACTTTATTGCCCGTAACAACGGGCTGAAATGTGATCCCGCCGTTATATGAAACTGCATTTCGGACCTGTGCGTGCTGCGATTGCGCGTATTCCGCAGATACTTTTGTGTTATTCCCGAGTTTAATTTCGGTATCGACACCGCGCAAATCATAATCCTGATCCTGCCGGGTTTCTTTTAACGCGGTTCCGCCAACGCGGATATGATCGCCCAAATGCGTGTATCCGCGAATGCCGGCCGGCTGGTCGCCAAAAAGATCCTGCGCTTCAAATTCATAATCGACCGTGAGGAAAACCTGGCTGCCGTCTAAAATGTCATTCGAAAGAATGCTGTCACTATAAGAAACGGATGAAAGCGGTTTTCTGAGCAAAATGCGGCCCTGAGGATAATCGATTTCATAATCGGTTCCTGAAAGTAAACTTCGCTTCAAAATGGTAATGCCTTGAATTTTGTCGCGGATCTCCACGTTGATCTGTTCGCTTCCCTCCACCGTATTTCTATTTCGAAGATAGTAGAGTGAACCACCCGTTCCTAAAAATTCATTGTGATCGGCAAGCGATTTTGCCTGCGCACCGAAGATGGTCACGCCGCGCTTGGCATCACCGTATCGCGTTGTTTCTAACGTTTCGTGGTGGAGTTTAAATCCGGAAAGCGTACGGTTGAAAGTTGAAAGTTCCGTTTCTTTAAAATTGGTTTGGTAGCTTCCGTATTTTAAGTAAGATCTGTCCATTTCGACCAAAATATAAAACCGGCCTTGCGTATCGTGCGCATCGTAATTGATGTCAGACCGATCGCCGTAAACGGGATAATACTGTTCTGGATCCAAATTGGTAAACAGTTTCTGCTGTTCAGGTGAGGTGGTGTCGTAGCGCGAGGTGACCAAAAATTTTCCTTTGATTTTGCCTTTCAAATAATAAGCCAGTTTCCCTTTTTGATAAAATCCGGGACGAAATTGATCGTCGCGCCCAACCGTTTCAAAATTGCCTTTAAAAATATTTCCTCCGAGTTCTTCTTCTCCCAAACCTACCATAAAAAAAGTAGTGTCTTTCACCTGAACATTTTCATGATAGGTTAACGTTTTGCCGTCGGGATTCATGGATTTTACTTCCACTGATTGAGCGCCCGGACTTGAGAAAATTTCCGTGCGGAAAGAACCGTCGGAATTCACTTGGGCCGGTTTCCCGTTCACTTCCACCTGGCTTCCCGGAAGCACATTTCCGCGAACCATAAGGGTCGGTTTCGCTGTCACGGGAATGCTGCGCTTGCCGTCTTTTGCGATATTCCCGTATCCAACGCCCGGCTCTTCAATAGACACATGGAGAGGATCGCCTTCTGACTTTTTAATCACTTTAAAAAAACGAAGCGCCGTCCAATCTTCGTGATCTTCTTGATCACGAACCACAAGCCGATAGGAATAAGTGCCGGCTCCGATTGTTTTTCGCAATTTGCTAAGGCCCATCCAAGACGCTTCGCCCGGCGGCGCACCAAGTCCGTGTCCTGTCCAGACTTCCGCGCCCCGCTCGTCCCGAATTTCAATCCGCCAGGCAGTGATGACATCTGTGTAATTGGTATCGATTGTAAAAACCGGATTTTGCTCCAAAAGGCCTTCGCCAATTCTCAAAACATCCGGCCGTATACCGATTGTTAATTTGGGATGGATAAAATCGCTTCCCTGGCTCACAATCACATTCAGTTCGTTCCGGTAACTTTCCGAAACTTTTGAATCCGGAAGCTTGACCGCAAAATCAACTTTGTTGAGAAGCCCTTCTGTACTTTTTACCAAAAATGTTTCCTCAGTGATAAATTTGGTTCCGGAAGGAAGTGAGTGACCGTCAATTTTCACCAAATGCCGCCCCGGCTGGACACCCGGAATATGGTATTTTCCGTCGGAATCGGTTTTGACGAGAATTCCTTCCTCAGTCGCCAGCTGAACATCGGGAATTCCTTTCTCGCCTTCATCTTGAATGGCATTTTCGTTACGGTCGTCGAATACTTTTCCGATCAAAGTCCCTTCGTCAAAAAAAGGATCTGCAATGACCGTAATGGGAATACTGCGGATCTGAGACAAATTAGAACGTTCATCCGGCGGTCCAGAACTGTTCCTGGCATACAGCGTCATCGTATAAGTATGGCCGATCGCAGCGCCCGGTGATACAACCACCAAAAACGAGAAGGTTCGGTCATCGTGCGAGTTAATGGTTCCAATACGAAAGGTTCGCGAAAAATCCAAATTTTGTAAAGTCGGAATTTCATGATTGAGGCGCGTTGTTTCATCCACCAAATTAAGACCATTGGGAACATTCACCACAAGATTGATGTTGTTTTGCGGCGCGGCTGAAACATTGTCCAGATGAACCGTTGCAAAAGATCCTCCTCCCTTCGGTACGTGATTTTTCGAAATATCCACACCGAGATCAATCGGAAACCTGCTGCCGTTAACTGTCAAATCAAGCTGATCAAAATCCGCCGCGCTTGTACCACCACCGCCACCCGCTTCCACATTTTGGATTCTGAGGGTGACCACCACTTGTGTCGTACCTGTTGGAGCATTTTGACCAGCCGTGAGGCGCCTGAAAGTTGAATCAAAGAGAGTAACAGAGGAAATAGCCGAAGCGAGCGTAATGCCCCGATCGTCATGAAATTCAATAACAATTTGTGCCGTGTCGTCCGCATCATCCCGAATCGGCTGCCGCACCATTGCGCTGAGCGCGACATAATCTTCCCCATGAACTTCTGAGAGAACCGTTTGAAATGTAAACACAAATTCCGCGCCGCCGGCATCTGCTTCAGACAAATGAAGGTATTTTCGGCCATCCGGCGCACTCGCAGCTGTTACAATGGAAATGCCACGATTGGCTGTGTCGTCCCAATTTCCCGATCCTCCGATTGCACTTTCAAAACTTGAATTCCCCAGCTCATTCGCATAAGCCACCGGAAAAAAAGCAAATAAAAAAAGGATGGGGAATAATAAAAATAAGTAGGCATGAAAACGTTTCGCCATCAATTGATCAAAAAACATTCTTAAAATCGCCTATAGGAAAATGCGACTCCGAAACGAAGATCGCGGCCCGGTGTATCGGTTGGTGTGTTGGCGCTTGGGCGGATCGCGCCGCCAAGGCCGATGTACTCGACAAAAACTTTAGTTTTGAAAAGCCATTCGTTTTCGGAAAATTGATAACTTCGAAACGGCATCAACCGAAGCCCGAGCGCGGTGAAATAATAATTTTGATAAAATAACGGATGGTTCGGATTGGCCACTTGTTCAAATCGGAGATACGGCATAAACGTTAGTTCATCATTGACCGGATTGGCGGGAAGCGGAATCGTCGGCCACTTGATGCCAAGCGTCACCGAACTATTTAAAATCCAGGAAGAAAACTTTTTGATCGATGAAAAATCGGTAAGTTCCCAATGGTACGTTCCGAAATATTCACCCCAAACAAAATCGTGAAGATAATCTGCCGGCTGTGTGCGGACGGGTTTGCTTCCAAGCGGCGGGAGTGCGAGTCCCCATTCGTAAAAAATATCGGTGCCTGCCCAAAGATCGGTGTCTTTACTTCCCGTGATTTCATCCTTGATATTTTCACGAAACATATATTGCACAAACAAACGGTAATTCCGGACAAAATCAACGAGCGGGAAACCCCCCGGCCTGTAATTTTGAAGCGTGGCATTTCGAAGGAGCGGATACCATTCGACGCCGGCAATCAGTTTGATGTGTGATTTAAAATCCGGCCCGTTTGATTCAAGGACAGGCGTCACTTCAAAATACGGGTCAAAGGTTGTGTCAAATGGACCCCGAAGCCCTTTTAAGACAACGCGATTGGTCCAGAAACCGACTTGCGCGCGATATTCGTCTCGTTCCAAATTCGTAAAACGAAAACTCGTTTCTCCGAATGACTGCCATAAAATTGGTTCACCGTAGGGAGACGAACGCGTGTGAAGCGGCCCGTACAGCCGTTCTCCGATATCCAAATAATCCATCATCTTGATTGCAAACTTTTCTTCGCGTGCGTAATTGGCGGTAATTTCTTCCGCGCTTGGGGCTTTGGGTTCGGTGGGAGCAAATTCATCAACCAAATGAATGGCGCGTTCAAAATTCCCGCCTTGAGATTCAATGGCCGCTTTCACATTAACCACATTCGCCTGGGCTAAATCAAGGGACGTAAAGGCTTTCTCGCCTACCCAATAATAGGTCGTGGTGATACCATCACCCAGTTCAATGGGAAATTCTTTGATTGTGACTCCCATAAAATTGGAGGTTTTGACAGACCGTTTAAGCAAAGATTCAATTTCTTCAACGGTATGAACATTCTTAAACGCGCGGGTTTCCAAAACCGAACCGTCGAAACCCATTCCAACTGCGTAATCGGAATTTAAATCGAGGCGCTGATCTTTGACCAAAATAAACCCGTTTGATTCATAGGTGTTGTATTTTAGTTTCAAATCAGGCGGAAGATAAAAAGTATCTCTCAAGAGAAAATTAATCGTGGGTTCTTTCGCCGCTTCCTGGGCAGAAACCGGGTGTGCGGGAGTGTCTGCAAATGTAAATGGACAAAGCGCTGACGCACTCAGTAAAAAATGGAAGAATGTCCGGACAATAAGTTTTTTCACGCTAAGTTAAACAACCAATGAAACTTACAAACCGAGAACTTGCTGCATATTATAGAAACCGGAGCGCTTTTTAGCAACAAACTTCGCGGCGAGCAAGGCGCCTTTGGCAAATGCTTCCCGGGAGGATGCTCGGTGGATCAATTCAACCCGCTCACCTTCCGTTAAGAAAGAAACGGTGTGGTCCCCCACCACATCTCCGCCGCGGACGGCGTGTACTCCGATCGTTCCTTTTTTTCTCGCGCCGGTTTCACCTTTCCGGCCGAAAACGACGTTGGATTCAAGAGACATTTTCCGCCCGCGCGCAATTTGGCGGATCAATTCAAGCGCTGTCCCGCTCGGTGCATCTTTTTTGTGCCGGTGGTGCGCTTCTACAATTTCCACGTCATAAGAATTATCCAAGATCCGCGCCGCAAGTTCCGTTAAAGAAAATAAAAGGTTAACGCCAAGACTCATGTTGGGCGATTGTACAATTGTAATTTTTTTGGCTGCTTTTTTGAGTTCCCGGATAAATGCATCCGATAGTCCGGTCGTTCCGATGACCAATCCTTTTCGCGCATCGCGCGCAGTTTTCAGATTTTGTGCCGTCGAAATCGGGTGCGTAAAATCAATCACGACATCTCCGTGCTTCACACACTCGCGAAGATTTGAGTGAACCGGCACATGAATTCGGGAGCTTCCGGCCCATTCACCGGCATCGTGGCCAACAGCCGGATGATCTGATTTTTCAAAAGCTCCGGTGACTTTAATTTCCGGATCTTCCAATGCAAGTTTCAGAATGGTTCGCCCCATTCGCCCGCCTGCGCCCGCTATAATAATTTTCGTCATGAATTGAATTCTCCTGAGCAAGATTAAACGAGTGATTTTACTTTCAAAATTTTCTTGAGCTTTTTTAAATTGTCCGGCCGCATGGCACAGAGCGGCAACCTCAGCTCACCGCCCGCGAGCCCCATCAAGTGAAGCGCAGTTTTAATAGGAATCGGATTCGTTTCGATAAATAGTGTTTTTGAAAGTATAAAAAGGTTGTAATGAATTTTGCGCGCACGGGCGAAATCACCGCGAAGCGCCGCGTGAATCATTTCGCTCATTTCTTTCGGAACTGCGTTAGCCGTAACGGAAATTGCCCCACGCGCGCCTACGGACATCAGCGGAAGTGTGAGCGTATCATCGCCCGAGACAACCGAAAGATCACAAAGGTCCATGATCTGACTCGCCTGGTCCACGCTGCCGCTTGCTTCTTTAATTGCAATCACTTGCGGAATTTTTGAAAGCCGCTCGACGGTTTCCGGTGCAAGCGACACGCCGGTCCGGCCGGGCACATTATATAGAACGATCGGAATGTCCACTTTCTTTGCAAGAAATTCATAATGCCGGTATAAACCTTCCTGCGTCGGGCGGTTATAATAAGGGGTTACCACAAGCAGCGCATCTGCTCCGATTTTCTTCGCATGTTTGAATAAACCAACTGCTTCTTCGGTGGAATTAGATCCCGCGCCGCACACAACCGGAACGCGGCCATGGACATATTCCACGACAAACGACATCACGTGCTTGTGTTCATCGTGTGACATCGTCGCCGACTCTCCCGTCGTGCCGCAGGGAATCACAATGTCGGTTCCGTTTTCGATCTGCCGATCAATCAATTTTTTCATGGTTTTCTCGTCAATTTTCCCGTTTCGAAACGGGGTAACGAGCGCAACCATGGATCCTTCAAAATTTTTCCGTGTCAATTCCATTGTTTCTCCTAATCCTTGAGCAATAATTTTCCTTCATACACAAATTCGGCGCTGCCCTCTAAATACACGTGGGTCGGCTTTCCCTGATCGAGATCAAAGCAAATTTTGAGCGCTTCTCCGCTTTTGGTTTCCACCTCTACCGGCCTTTTCGTACGGTTTGTCAAAACAGAGCAAATCGCTGCAGCCACCGATCCGGTTCCGCAAGCAAGTGTTTCGTTTTCAACACCGCGCTCATAGGTCCGGATCCGCAATCTGTTCGGGCTGGTGACCTCAGCAAAATTGACATTGGTTCCTTTCGGCCGAAACCGTTCGTGGTACCGAATCTGGCGGCCCAATTCAAAAACCGGAATTTCCAAGAGTCCTTCCGAGAAAATCACAACGTGCGGAACACCCGTATCGATAAAATCCATGGTGAGCGTGCGTCCGTTGATTGGAATGTCAACGCCCGGTTCGTAATTTTTGGGTTCTGCCATCCTGACTTTAATCGTGCTTTTTTTAATTTCGACATGAATGTTGCCGGCAAGCGTTTCGAGATTCATGGTTTTCGGATATTCTAAAATCTCGTGCGCATAAAGCCCGACGCATCGATATCCATTGCCGCAAGCTTCCGCTTCGCTGCCGTCGGAATTCACAATCCGCAAAAAGAAATCTGCGTTTTTTGAAATGGGCGGCTCAATCACGAGAATCCCATCCGCACCAACGCCTGTGTGCGGCTGGCAAACTCTGCCCGCAAATGATTTTAAATCATGGATGACCCGTTTGCGGTTATCCATCACAATAAAATCATTTCCGGATGCGACCATTTTATAAAATTGAATCTCACTCATTACCTTCCCCCAAGCGCCAGTATGGTTTGCCAGTCGTTCTCGCTTAACTCGTCAAATTGAACACGAACCACATAGGTTTTATCAAAACGCACTTTCTGGTTCGGATCTTCATAACACTCGAGCACCTTGGATTCGACCTCAAGCGGCCCGCCGATCATATCAATTTTTAATTTGATTCTCTCGTCTGCCTTGAAATAAACCGGGCTTACAATCTGCGCGCCGATTTTGCCGCAATCGGTGATGTAAGCATCGATCACCACATTTGAAACATAATCAACGGTCGAGAGAATCACTCTGACATTGACCGAAAAACGTTCAAAATCTCTTCGCTCAGCCATCACAACCTCCAAAGTTTCGTAAGCCGGTTTGGGCCGCAACTTTTTATTCGAGGCATCAAGAACTAGAGAATGACGCGCTAAACTTTCAGAAAACTGGGAAACCGCTCACCTTTGACTAAATCCGCATAAGTTTCGCGGGCTCGCACAATTTCGAAACGGCTGCCTTTGGCCATCACTTCCGGAACGCGCGGGCGGGCATTGTATTGGCTCGACATGGTAAATCCGTAAGCACCTGCCCCAAGAAGCGCAATGAAATCACCGGAATTCAATTCCTGAATTTCCCGGTCAACCGCCAAAAAATCTCCGCTCTCGCAAATCGGTCCCACCACATCATATTTCATCTTTTTGGCAGCCGCGTGTTTTTCAAGCGGGCATACTTCATGGTACGCGCCGTAAAGCGCCGGGCGGATCAAATCGTTCATGCCGCCATCGACAATTGCAAATTGTTTCGATCCCGCTTGTTTCACATAGAGCACTTTGGATACAAAGACTCCGGCATTTCCTACAATAAAACGCCCCGGTTCAAAAATGAGCTGATATTTCCGCCCGCGAAAAAGCGGCAAAATCACCTTGGCAAATTGATCGGCTGTCTGCGGTTTTTCGTCCGAATAAATAATTCCCAACCCGCCGCCCAGATTTAAATATTTAATTTTGTGGCCTTCTTCCTCAAGGCTCGTAATAAAAATCAGCACTTTTCGGAACGCTTTCACAAACGGTTCGCCCTCCGTAATTTGCGAACCAATGTGAACGTGAAGCCCGCAAATCGAAAGATGCGGATATTGTTTCCGCCGCATGAAAACAAGATGTGCGGCATCAAGATCAATTCCAAATTTAGATTCCACTTTTCCCGTTGTAATGTATTCGTGCGTGTGCGGATCGACCCCCGGGTTAATTCTCAAAGACACATTGACTTGCGCCTTCAATTTTTGAGCGATCCGTTCAATGTTATCCAGTTCAGGAACCGATTCCACATTAAAAAGCAATACGTTTGAGCGGATCGCATCTTCAATTTCCGGATCTGTTTTCCCGACACCGGCATACACAATCCGGTTTGCCGGACAGCCCGCTTTCTTTGCTTTAAAAAGTTCCCCAGACGACACAATGTCAACGCCGGCGCCTTTTTGAATGAGCGCTTTCAAAACGGCGAGATTCCCGTTTGCTTTCATCGCAAAACAAATGAGCGGATTGACCGACTTAAACGCCCGTTGAATCTTCAAAAAATGATCGGTGAGCGTTTTATAACTGTACAAATAAAACGGTGTCCCGATTTTTTCCGCAACATCGCGCACGCGGACATTCTCGCAGTAAAATTCACTCCCCCGATACGAAAAATCATGCATGCCGTAACTTTTCTTTCTGAAACTGTGCAAACTCTTTTGCCAATTCTTTTTTTAAACGCGCAATCTCAAGTTTTACAAATTTTGGATTTGTACTTCCTGCCGTCACTTTATTCGAAACTGAAATTTTCGGATTGAAAAGGTCATAAATGGTTTTGTCAAATTTGGTCGAAAATTTCTTGAACGTCTCAATGGTCAGCTCGCTCAAATTTTTATGTGAATCGAGCGCATATTGAACGAGTCCACCCACGATATCGTGCGCATCACGAAACGGAACTTTCCGCAAAACCAAATATTCAAGCAAATCCGTCGCATAGAGAAACCCGTCGCCAAGCGTTCGGCTGCAGGCATCGGTATTCACTTTCATTGTCGCAACAACACCGGCAAGCACCTCAAGCGAAACTTCCGTCGTTCTGAGCGAATCAAAAAGCGGTTTTTTGTCTTCCTGCATGTCGCGGTTATAAGTAAGCGGAAGCCCTTTCATCATCGCGAGCACCGAAACCAGGTTTCCGTATACGCCGCCCGTTTTTCCTTTGATGAGTTCGAGCATGTCCGGATTTTTCTTATGCGGCATCAGGCTTGAACCCGTTGAATATTCGTCCGCAAGCGCCACGAAACCGAATTCTGAAGAATTCCACAAAATGAGATCCTCCGAAAATCTCGAAAGATGCATCATGGTGATCGCGGCCACAGAAAGCGTTTCAATCACAAAATCCCGGTCGCTCACGGCGTCCATCGTGTTTCGGCTCGGGTGTTTAAATCCCAAAAGCTTCGCAACATACAGCCGATCAAGCGGAAGCGTGCTGCCGGATAGCGCGCCGGAACCGAGCGGACATTCGTCCAAATTTTCTCTCAATTGCCTGATTCGGTTTTTATCCCGTGAAAGCATTTCGACATAGGCGAGCAAATGATGCGCAAAACTCACCACTTGCGCCCGCTGAAGATGCGTGTAGCCCGGAATCAAAACAGATTCATTTTTCTCCGCACATTCCACCAAAGCAAATTGCAGCCGGTTGATTTTTTCAAAAATCACCACGATTTTTTCTTTCAAATAAACCCGCGTTGAAGTTGCCACGAGGTCATTTCGCGAACGCCCCGTATGCAATTTCTTTGCAAGCGCACCGATTTTTTTCTCAAGCGTATTTTGAATGAGCGTGTGAATATCTTCAATCTCGTCAATCAGGTTACAAATGGGTTTTCTTTTGAATTCCCGAAGAACCTGCCAAAGCCCTTGAATCAACCTTTTAGATTCTTTCTCGGAAATCAACCCAACCTTCCCAAGCATCGACGCATGTGCCATGCTCACTTTGATGTCTGCGCTCAGGAGCCGGTGATACACAGCCAAAGAATAAGAAAATGCCTTGGCTCGCGCGTTCAATTCTTTTGAAAACCGTGCACCCCAAAGTTTTTTCATGATTTTCTCTTTGAGCTTCTTTTTGATTTCACGCCGGCACCTTCGTAAGGCAGGCCCCAAATTTTCATAAATCCAACGGCGGCGGTGCGGTCAAACCGGTCACCCTTTCCATAAGTCGCCAGTGATTCCGAATATCTCGAAAACGGCGATTTCCTTCCGGCGACAATCGCATGGCCTTTGTCCAGCTTAAACCGAATCGTTCCCGTCACTTTCGCTTGATGCGTTTTGAAAAATGAATCGAGCGCTTCTTTAAGCGGCGAAAACCAAAGTCCGTCATACACAAGCTCGGAATATTTCGCTGACAAAAGTTTTTTATAATGCAGGAACATTCTGTCAAAAATCATTCCCTCAAGCTCTTCGTGCGCCGTGAGTAAAATGGTAGCTGCCGGCGCTTCGTAAATTTCGCGCGACTTGATCCCAACGAGCCGATTCTCAATCGAATCGATCCGGCCAACGCCATACGCGCCGCCCATTTCATTTAATTTTTCTATTAAATGAACCAAAGCGTGCTTCTTCCCATTGATTGAAACAGGAACCCCGTGATCAAAACCAATTTCAACATACGCAGGTTTCGCGGGAACTTTCGAAAGCGAACGCGTCATGACATATGCGGATTCGGGCGCCTCCACCCACGGATCTTCCAACATGCCGGCTTCAATCGCAATTCCCCAAATATTTTTATCGATCGAATACGGGCTCGCTTTTGTGGCGGAAATCATGATGTGATTCCGCTCGGCGTACTCGATTTCTTCTTCGCGGGTTTTAAATTCCCATTCCCGGAGCGGCGCAATCACTTTCAAGGAAGGATCGAGTGTGCGCACACCGACTTCAATCCGGACTTGGTCATTCCCTTTTCCGGTACAGCCATGTGCTACAAACTGGGCTTTTTCTTTTTGAGCCACTTTCACCAGATGTTTCGCAATGAGCGGACGACCAAGCGACGTCGCAAGCGGATATTTTCCTTCGTACTTCGCGTGAGCCCAAAGTGCCGGCAAAATAAAATCGTGTGCAAATTCGCCTTTTAAATCTTCAATATAGATTTTGCTGGCACCTGCCGATTTTGCCTTTCGCGCGAGAAGTTTCCGGTCGCTCGTTTCCCCTAAAAATGCGGAAAAACAAATCACTTCCGCGCCGTATTTTTCAATCAGCCACTTGACCGCGCAGGACGTATCAAGCCCGCCCGAATATGCCAAAATAATTTTGTCCATATTTTCTCCTAAAACCAGTAAAGGCAATTTATGAATTGCCTCTACATTCAATAATTCTTCGATAAACCCTAAATTTTATCCGAAGTACACCTTATTTGCACGAAGTTTTTAGTATTATATATAATAGAAGGCGTGTATTTAAAGTGAAGATTAGGTGTAAACGGGCCGGCTTTCTTTTATGCGGAATAAGCGGCGCGGAGTTCGGAACGAACTGTACGGAGGAGAGTGTCTGCAATCCCAAACGCGCGGAAAAACGATCCGGGATCGCCGGGATTCGCAAATTTGACGATGCCGATTTCGCGATAAAGAAATTCGAGCGGGCGATCTAGTTCCGAAGCAACCACGCAAACATTGGTAATGCCTAAGTTTGAAAATCGAGCAATGGCTTGCCCACGAGTCTGAACCATCACGATTAATCTCTTACGAGGTAATTTTTTCTCAAGAAGTTTCTGGTTCACTTCTTCAATCAAAGTTTTTGCAACACCGTCCGGGTTTTCAACCACAAACCGCATTTCGGGAAAGAGTTCGACAATTTGCTCAAGAACAGGCACCATGAGTTTTGGATTTTCGGGATTATAAAATGCATTTTTTGTAATGAACGCACCGACAAGTTCTTGAGTTTGGCCGGCGGCCGGCTCGAGTCCAAAAGTTTCACTTACCATTCGGCGTAGTTCTGCGCGGGAAAGTGTTGGCTGTGCTTGACTGATCTGAGCGCTTAATTGCGCAAGCGATGCACGCGTTTCCTTCGGCAAAATATCCGCAGTTAAATTTTCGAAATCCGATGTGCGAGTTTTCGGTGGTAAATTCCGCAGCTCAGCGCGAGAAGTGGGATTTCGCGGAGTTGGTTGGCGGAGTAATTGACGAATCGCGGCGCGGTGTAACCTAATTGATTTTCGAATTGCCCGTTCAATTGCAGTTGCAACTTGCCGGTCATTCCGCTTAATTATTCCAATTTCATAACTAGAAAGAATGGGAGTTGGTTTTGCTGGATCATTTAAATTTGTAATTGCGCGCTCAATTTTTCTATACATGACATGACGACTGGTCAGCTCCCCTTTTTCTACAAGATAATGAACGGCATTCAAAATCGCTTCTTTTTTGGCTTTTTTTGAAAACGTTTCCTGCTGAGCGCGTAATTCGGAGCGCAGCGATTCAAGACCGGGAAGGTTTTGACCGTCGTTGGCAATGGCATGGAGTGCCGCACCACCTGCGGTGGACCACGAAACATTTCTTCCGTTTAATTTAAATTTTCGTCCTGCTTGCCCTGTATCCTGTCCCAAAACAACCACTTTGACATTTGTTTTCCGTAATGCCGTATTTAAGGCCTGAACAACTCGGATCGTACCTTTTGTTGATTTCTCTTCTTCAAATCTGCCGGCTGGACCGTTCCAAATAACTAACTTAAATTGATTTTTTTCTCCGCTAAGCGCATGCTGCCATGCACGCCGAGTTTGCGGACCAATGTCCAAACCTTCATAATCTTCAGGAATAAAAACATTTATCTTTTTGGCTTCAGCGGTTTTAAGAATTTCCAATGCTGCGGCCAAACTGGGGTTATCGATTTTTGCAACTTGTGTGCCTGTGCTTAACATTGCTCTCGCCTGCTCAAAAACACGACCTGGCCCGCTTCCAATAAATAAAGCATCGCCTTCTTGTAATTTACGTTCCACAATTGCCTTGAAAAATAAAACTTTATCGTCGAATTTGGGCCCGCCGCCAAAAATAAAAGCGGTTGGATGAGCCGGATTAATTAGAGTATCGAGCATTTTGGCTTCTCTTTGGATCAAAAATCCGGGTCTTCGAGTTTTCTCTTTTGGAATGTTGGAACTTGAGGCGTCCTCGTTATGCCAATTTCCAGCCGAATCATTCACTACAAGATCTGCCAAGTCATAAAGCTTTCTTGCAAACTCCTCACGCACTGCTTGATCTTTACTTTGTTCTTCCGGATAAAAACGAAGATTTTCAAGCATGACTATATCGGGAGCTTGCGAATCTCTTTGTTTGATCAATTGTAAAGTTTTTTCCGCATTACCTCCTTTCAAAAGAATGGAATCAGGCACAAAAACCATATTTTCAAGTTTCAAAAGTTTTTGTAATTCTTGGAAGACCGGTAATAAACTTAATTTTTGGCGAACCTGCGCCTCGGCCTCATCTTTATCTTTTGCCTTGCCTGATTTCATTAATTCCTCGACCATTTTTTTGGGTCGCCCTAAATGTGAAACGAGAACCACTTTTGCGCCCTGTTGCAGTAAGAAACTAATGGTTGGGATCGTTGCTTGAATGCGCGTGTTATCGACCACTTTCCCATCTTCAATAGAAACATTATAATCAACCCGGACATAAACTAATTTTCTATACAAATCGTTCAACCAATTCAGCGAAGGCATCTCGGAAATTTCTTTTAATAAATTATCCGTGCGCAATTCGGAACGGTTTCCTTCACTTTCTGAATAATCAACTTTTTTATGATTTTTATTGACATTCTCTCTAAGCTCTGTTAAAGTAGGTTTTATGTTAAAAACATCGTTCCGAAGGAAATCATTATCTGGTTCGCTTTTTCGTTTGGCCGAAATTTCATATGGAGGAGCGCTTTTATCTGTGTGGTTTTCTCCGTTACCACTCTTGGTCAAACTTGCATCTGCTTTTGTAATTATGCTATTATATGTTTTGGCTGTTTGGATTTGTCCAGAAAAAGGAGACTGAGATGGTAGAGATGATGTGGATAACTTTAATTTTTCTTGTGATTGGCCTCGGAACTTTCTTTGGAATTGAACACCTGCTGGAACAGCGTAAAAAGCGTCATTCGCATTCCCGCTAATTTTTTCGCGGCGGCCGAAAACTAACCCCAAAGGGGCTGACTCCTCCGATTTCCCGGTCTGTGTTTTCGGCACTTCGCTTGAAACTTGACGTTTCGAGCTTCGCAATTCGGCGCGGTGATCTTCGTCATTCTGAAACGAAACAACCGCCGTTGCAATTTTCTGTCCTCTCCGATGCGACGATGTCACATATGCAAGAAAAACATCATTGCCTGAGTGCTTCTGTAGAACAATCCGAAATCGTCCTTTAAGTCCCTCCACAGAAAATTCATCACTAACCATTTGAGGATCTGGGAAACCAACAGAAGGCATGATTTTCACAAGTTCTTCGGCACCCGCAAACAAATCACGGGTTGGCGTTTTTTCAAGAAAATCAATGAGTTTCTCCTTAAGTCTTTGTTTTACTTTTTCTTCATTTAGCCCATGGCCAACAATAATTTTTCGTACTCGGAATCCTCGCACAAATTCGAAATTAGAAACCGTGGCTTTGCGTAGCTCTGCGCGGCGGTTAAGCGCTTCCCATTTATCCAAATTTTCTCGAATAAATAACAACCGTTCGCTAAATTCCTTTGGATGTTTGGGTTTATATTCCTGAAGCGCTTTTCGTAAACGAGCTGAAAAACCAAAGATATACAAAATCAAAGTTTCTCGATGTTCCCAATCGCCGTTTTCATCCATTCCGCGGATGGCTCGGCTAATTTCAGCGTCAATCGCCCAACTTTCAACTTCAGAAATTCTCAATTGGCCATGTTCATTTATTTCAATTTTTGGAACTTCACCCAATCCAACCAATCCAAAAATATATCGAACGACACTTTCATATTTCAGTTGTTCCGGGCCTATCGTTTCAAATAATGGATTCCATGCTTTTTTTACTTCTGTAAGAGGAAATTCATCAGCTGGAATAAAAGGTGAAGATAACGAAAGGAACTTTGCAAACTCAGCGGGCAAAGAAAAGCCTCTCGCTCCAAAATGGTGCGCTTTTTCAATCGCATCCATGATCAATTCAAACGCTTCGATATTTTCAGCTGAGTGCATATCTAATTTTAAAACGGCTTCCGCAAATGCAAATACATTTGAAATTGGAGCCCGCAATTCGGCCCTCGCCTTCCTTGATTTTAAATTTATTGAGGGCGAGGACTGTCCCAAACCTCCATCAATTAATCTATTGAAGTTTGGGACGGACCGAACGTCAGATAAAGTCTGACGTGCTTCGGGACGAATAGTGCTCAACTTTCTTTCATTTAATAGAAGGGTTGAGCGCAATTCAGCACGTGGGTTTCGATTGATAATTGCCGCGGAGCCGCTGGCTCTGACTTCTCCATCCTTCGTGATTTCAAATAAAACTTCAAACCTAGGTTTTTCGAATAAAGCTGGATCAAATACAAATTGATATTGAAATTCGGATCCATTATCAACGCTTGAAAGAGAAAAGCTTCCGGAAAGATCCCCAAAAATCGGCACACCCCAATTTTTTAACATGGTTTCGATGAGTGCTTGAAGTTGCGTTTCCACATCAACTTTAACATTTTGTCCATGAATTAAAAATGTCCTAACCTGAATTGATTGGACCGAATAGTCCTTGGGAATTGGGCTTTGAGTTTCACTCAACTGAATTGGGTCCGCCATACGATGAGTGAGCATATTTGTTCCCTCATGTCTTTGGGGCTTGTTTCCACGCATACGCAATTCGGCGCGGCGGGATTTTACACTCCTGCTTGGCCTGGCACGTCGTGATGTTGCGAGCCGAAGATGTTGGCCCAATGATCTTCGAGACTTCACCAACGGAACCCCGCGAAGTTTTTTCACCGGAATCTCGAGAAGCGTTTCGTTTAAACCGTTTTCGTCGCCAAGTAATTTCACAACCAATACTCTTTCCTTCTTATGAACTTCAATTGTAAAAAGATCGAGTTCAAACTGCGGTATTTTTCTTTGAAAATCGTGCAAACGAACTTGAGCGAGCCATTGTGTCACGCTATTTTGAACTGCGCTTTTTGTCACACCAAAAATATCCAATAACGGATTCCATTTTGTTTTCCGCCAATTTACCGAAAGAATGGGTTTTAATTCAGATGATTCCCGAAGTTCGGCCCTCATCTCCCTTGATATTTCTTCTGTTGTAGATGAGGGCTGTCCCGAGCCTCCATTATTTACTTCATTGAAGCTTGGGGCGGAACGCGAACCAGGAACTAACTGTTCATAGATTTTATTAGCGCGTTCTGACTGACTTTGCGTAAGCCATTGTTTCGCAACCAAAAGTCCATGGCTTTTAGCTTTAAGATCAGGATCTCGTGAAATCGTAAACTTGGGATGAATATTGACCGTTCCGTCTGATTCCGAAACATCCACATCTGTTTTCCATAAATCAAGACCAACTTTATCCGCTAATTGTTTAAGGCCATCGCGGATATGCGTATTAAAAAGAACAGTCACATTTTTTGAACGGAAATAATGTAAAACGGCGAGTTGAATCGCTGCAAGTTCAAAATTGTCAGTGCCATGGAGTTCATCTAAAATAAGAAGACTTCCCGGCGTTACATCTTGAATGATCGAAGCGTAATGTTTCAAAATATTAAAGAAATAACTTTCACCGCTTGAAAAATCATCTTTGGTTCCAAAAAATGCAAACACTTGTTTGAAGCGACTCATTTCCAAATCGCCGGAAACATAAAATCCATTCAAAGCCAGGAGTGCATTCGTTCTGCTGTTAAACATCAAAACCGATTTTCCGCTAGAATTTGGCCCTGTAATGACAAAAATGGGTCGCTTGGGATCGGTTGATATAGTTTGAGGAACCGGATCTTTAACAAAAGGACTTTCGTGGGGCAACTCAGACCCTCTGTCCGAATCAAAATCAAAAGAACTAAAACCCAAAGCGCGGCTCAGTTTACTGATCAAACTTCTTTCAGCATTGAATGGTTTACTATTTTTTAAACGAAAAACGTTCGGTTCATTCACAAATTTTGGTGGATTTAAACCATATTCAATATTGGACCTGGCAATTCCCGAATAATAATCAAGATCCATGAGAATAAATTTCAGGGATTCGCCTATTTGCCTCAAGTGCATTTCCCAAGCCATCATTAAAGACTGCTTTTGTTCATCCTTCAAACTCGAGAAATCAGCTCGCAACTCTTTGGCCTTCTCCTTGAGATCATAATCAAATTCCATGAGTTGTTGAACAATTTCAAGAACGCTCTTTTCTTCTGTCATGGAATCAATGTGTGTCAGCAATTCATCAATAAACTGAAGGATAAGACCAATTTTTTTCTTGTAAGCTTTCGGATCAAATTTTGCTTTTTTCTGACGGCTTTCTTCGTAATCATAATCATCAAAACGGGAGCGCACGCGAAATAAATTTTTGTATTTAAGAAGAATTTGGGTGAGTTTATCCAAATATTCCGTTCCTTGATTCATGAAAAATTGTGTTCGCATTAACTTTTCTTTAATTAAATCAAGTCTGGACTTTGGCGTTTCAGGTGTCTGATTACTTTGGGCCTTTTCATTTATTGCGGTTCTAAAAGATGCGAGCAATTGTTTAAAAGATTCTCCCGATTCAAGATCGTCTTGTTGTAATTCGCCAATAATATGTCTTTGGGTGTCTTCAAACACAAAATGACTCATTGGATAAATTCTGCGAACCGATTCTGCAATTAAATCCTTATCTCCACGCGAGTGTTCCGGCGATGCTTCTTCCTCTTCTTTCTGATTGGTGGATTGTGGTTCTTCCGCTTTTAAAGAAAACGTTGGCGCTTCTTTTCCTTCTGTAATCGTCAAATAATATTGGCGCGCAAGCTCTGTAATTTCGTCCGGAAAATCAGCGGTGGGCATGAGCTCGATTGCATGACTGTGTTTGGCAATTCCTTCCTGCAAATGGTAATCCGGAATCACTTTTCCATTTTTATTTTTTGTGGAATGCATCATGGGAACTTGTTTTGTACTTTCTTGCACCAGTTCAAATGCTTTCTTTAAATGTCCGGTAACAATCACGGTTGCGCCTGAGCGGATTAAATCTTCAAGTAAAACAGTTGTAATCGCAACCAGTTCCCAATAATCAGTTCCAGTTGGAACTTCATCTAAAATAATCAAATCGCCTGACTTGGCTTTTTTGGCAAGTTCTGTCAATTGACGAATTAAATCGCCAAAGTAACCGTATCCGGCGCTCAGTTGTTCAGAACGAGGAAAGACCGTGTAAATATGATTGAAAAGAGAAAGTTTTGCGTATTTGGCTGGAACTGGAAGTCCCGCTTGAGCGAGCAACACCGCAAGACCAATTCCCCGCGTTGTGGTGGTTTTCCCGCCCATATTTGGGCCGCTGATCAGAAGCGCACTTTGGTTTTTATTAATTTTGATCGTATGAGAAACAATTTTGGGTTTGTCTAATTTTGGAGTGTCTCGAAAACCAGCTCTCGTCCATTGATATTGAGCTTGTTGAATTGATTCCGGATCAATTAAGGGATTTTGATACTCTTCAAGTTCAATCACACCTTTTTCGTTTGTAAGGTCAGGTAAAACTTGGCCGCCATCAATCATCATTTCTGCCACACGTGAAATAAAATCAATCTCAGCAAGCGGATCTTTTAATTTTCCGGCAGGGAATTCTCTTAGAAAAGGTTGTGCTTCTCGCTCAGAATCTTGGATTTTTTCTTTACGACTTTTCAGTCTCTTTCTACTTTTTTCTTTGCGTACATCATAACGAAAAGAAATATGCCGCTGTCTTCTGTCAATTTTCCAAAGATCTTTTAGTTTTTCTGCAAGTTCGTTGAATTCACTCCGAACAATTTCCCACTTTCCGCTTTCGCGAAGATCTTCTGCGTATGTAATAGCACTTTCCCGTGTTTCCGTTTTAGAAATTCTGCCATGTTCAACATCATATCTTTCAGGATCATACCATTGTTTAGAATCACTTCGATCTTGCAAGGATTCTTCCGAACCAAATAAGTGCGGATTTGGCCATTCCTTTGCGGTTTCAAAAAAATTAGTGCGTTTTGTAAATTCTTTGATTTCCCGGCGATCAAAAAATTTCCTGAGGTTTTGCTTCCATCGATTAAATTGACCTTTATCATACGGTGCAATCAAAATTGCAATCTCCTGCAAAATTGAAATCATGCGAACCATTTGCAAGATTGCAACCGTCACTTCAGGATACGATTTTTCCCATTTTGACCTCCCATAATAAGTGGAGCCATAGTGTCGACTTCGCCTCTGGAACAATTCCCAACTGAACCGCTTTTTCGCATCCAGAAATGCTTTCACAAGACTTTGAACGTGAGCGATTTTTTCCAGTTTTTGTTTCTTACTCACACCGGATCCAATTAAATTCATAAATTCATGAACGGTGTCATGCGAGGATTGAATCTGCAACAACTTGTTGGATGGTCTTTTGAGCCGTCTTTTTAAAACATTTACGGTTTCTCGCGGCGCGTCACGGAAATATCGAAAGATATGACCCAATTTCATGTTCTCTTCAAAAGAATCCGAATATCTTCTTCTCTCTCTTTCTCTTTTTTCAAAGAGCTTTCCGAGTCCAAAATTGGCTAAATCTGATTTCTGAATTTGTAATATTGGTTTCGGATATTGTTCGCTTTCATTTTTTTGTTGTTCATTCATCCGCAGTTCGGCCCTTCGTACTTTGCGCTCAGGACTGAACTGCGCCTCGATTAATTCAACCTTCGGTTGAGTTTCAGGGTTGCGCAATTCGGAGCGAAGGGTTAAAACTTTTGTCAAACTGCGCAGGACCGCTTCTGTATTTTCCTGTCTTAAATTTACTGCCAGAATCCCGTCTTGAAATGTCCAGACCCGTGCATCGCGAGGAATGTAACGCTCCACGCGGCCATCGGCACCCCGCAAAGCGTGCAGGAACACATCGTCATCCGCATTGCTAAAAAAAACAAGCTCTGAGAACCATACACGTTTTTGGCTGAACCGAATGGGTTTTCCTGACAATGCATCGATATAGTGATCTTCAATCGGAATCGCACCGCCTCCGTCGTTTTCAAATACCGGAATCGTAAAGTCACTTCCTCGGCTTCTGACCCGATTAAAAACGTCCGGCAGCAATCTGAGAACCGCCAGCACTTCCGTTCGTGAGGTAATATCCATATCACTGAAACGAAGTGAAAATGTTCCCCGTCCAAGTATTTGCCGCAATTTTTGTTCGGTTTCCCGGATTTGCGGTTGGAGATCTGAAATAGCATTGTCGGGCACCATGCGCAATTCGGCCCTCACCTTCCTTGATTTTGAATTTATTGAGGGTGAGGACTGCCCCAAGCCTCCATTATTTAATTTATTGAAGCTTGGGACGGACCGAACGTCAGATGAAGTCTGACGTGCTTCGGAACGAATAGTGCTCAACCTTCCTTTATTTAATAGAAGGGTTGAGCGCAATTCGGCCTTTGATGTCACCATTGGTTCCATCAAAGACTGAGCAGCACTTCGATCAAGATAATTTTGTTGATTGTTGTTGTGGAGCTCGGAACGTCTTGGGAGATGCCGCCGGGAAACACGAACTGCATTTCTTACCTGCCTTTCATGCGTCAGTTCAGCGTCATCCGAAAAATTTAAATCGAGACTAAAACCCCCCGGCCGGGCGCTTCGAATGAAAATTTTAATTTCGCCATCAACCGTTAATTCATCTTTCTCCAGAACTTGTAATAAATATTTTCGCCGCTCTCCGCTGCCATCCGGAATCAAAACAAATTCATGAACAACCCGCCCATTCTTCTTCAATTCCATAGACGAAGGCATTGTGACACGCAAAAACCCTCCCGCCCCGGCTTTCACGCGTACATAAGGTTCGATCTTGATCTTTCCCCGAACCGATTCAATAACCAAAGCATCACCAATAGGAACATCGGGGCTCGAACTCTTCTGGAATGGCGGTGCACCGGTATGTTTTCCGGGAAGTTTACTGCTTAACGTTACATTGCCTTCATGAACAATCAAAACACCCTGCGGAGCTTTAAGAACCAGACGGACTTTTTCAATTTCAGGATTTATTCTAACCAGTTTCATTTCAATTTCACCGCCGATCGAAAAAATTTCTTCTTTACCCAGCTCTAATTTCTCTTTCCGAAAGTGCTTTCCATTGTGTTCAAAAAAATTTATTTCTCCAAGCTTTCGCCCTCCCGTTAAATCCATATCGTCGGGCAATTGAATCGTTGCTTCGATCTTATTTTCGAAAATTCTATCAACCGTTAATGTGACTTCACGTTCGCTGCCCATAAAAACGGCTTTTCCCGTTTCTAAGTCAATCCCAACTTCTCTAAGACGATGGTTCGCGCGCAGCTCGGCCCTCATCTTCCTTGATGTTTCTTCTGTTGTAGATGAGGGCAGCCCCAAGCCTTCATTATTTACTCCATTGGAGCTTGGGGCGGAACGAATCCCGAAAATATTTTTCAGCTGGCTGACCACCTCGGACAAATTGGTTTGATCGGTCCACTGAGCAAATTCCCACTTTAATCGGCTCGGATCATGATGATCGCGCACTTCTATTTTCAATCCATTCTCTGTCAGTTCCGCTCCAACACCGTTTTGCTTCAATTGATCAACCAAACTTTCAGAATTCACCGCATACCACAAACCTTCACGATAACGATATTGAACTGCAACACTCGTCTTTCCATTGGTTGTAATTTCAAGCGGCGGATTCGAAAGAGAGGAGGTTGGCGTGCGCAGCTCGGCCTTTGTCGCCGATTCAGGCGACGCTAAAGGGCTGACAGCCCTCTCAGCTACCATTTTTAAATCAGAGGCTGAGAGGGCAGCTCGGCTCATTTTGGCGCCAAGGACTGAGCTGAGACTCGATGAATCAACTTTAATGTTTCTCAGCTCGGCCCTTCCTTTAAGTTTATTGGAAGACATTAATGAAAAGGGCTGAGCAGCACCTCTCAATTCAGATTTATTTGCTTCTTTTATAGGAAGGTGCAGCTCAGAACGAGTTGGCGCGCCGGAATCAGAAGATCCGTAGCCAACGAAGATGTCACCATCATCTCCCGCAATCTTCGTTACAAAAATGTTTTGATCAGCAATTGAGATGGCGAATTGGGCATTTTCAACATCCTCTTCTGTACTTCGTATATAATTCTCTAACTGAGCTCCCAAATCCTCCCGAAAACCTCGGCCGGCAGCCGGAATTTCCGCATTTGCAACCTCAGCACCGTCATAGAAAACCGTAACGAAGAACTTAGATTTTCTTCCTTCCGGACTTAAATCTTGAATCGCTAAATATGCGGCATCATTGACTCCCTCGGCCACAGAATCAATGCCAAATTCTTCATCGGGCAATTGCGCACGCAGCTCAGAGCGGCGGAATATGTCATCTTCTTTCGATCGCAAATGCCGGATCAAATGTAAGTAATCTTTTCGTCGATCCAATTTTTGTCTCGTTACTTTTCTTTCAAGCTTTGCTAAAAAAGATTGCCTCGAAAGCTGGTTTTTTAACTTATGAATATCTTCAAAGAAATCTGATTGACTGTTTTGAACTCGTCTTTTCAGCAAATAAATCAAACCAATTCGGGAAAGAAAGTGATCGTTGGCGAGTTCAATCAAGTATTGAAAAGGAAGAATGGAAAATATTCCACCAAAAAGGTAATAAAAGTACAAAACGTATTCATCTTCAGATAGTCCCGCATTGCGAAGACCTTTCAGTTCACGCATTTTTTTCTTGTACGCGAAGCCTCCCGATAAATAGGCAGCAAAAAGATCCCTGCGGGTTCCATATTTTTGAACTGCATCCGAATAATTTTCGGCTGCAAGCAAAGTTTTCAAATCAACCATGTGAGCTTTTTGAACCGGTATTGTAAGTTGTGGCATTACCGGATCACTACCTCGTGGGGGTTTCGCTAATGATGATTGTTTTGCTAATAAAATTAAACTTGAGGCAGCAGCGAAACTGATGACGGTTTCAGATAAATCGGTGAATTTTTGAATGAAGCGCATGAATTCTTTTTTTGATGGAACATTCATGGAAGGCCACGGACGGTTTAAATTAAATTCATCGCCCCGAAACATACCTCCATACAAATAATCGGACAGAACATCAGCAAACAAGTCACAGACTTCGGGACGAAAGAGCGCTTCGAACCTTTCTTTCCAATCGTCTTTCATCAAGAGATCATCTAAAAGCTGCTCGAATAGATAAATGAGAAAATCATCTTGAGTTTCCAAGCGAAGACCGTGACGCCTCAATTCAAGTAAATGTTCTACTTTTAAAACTTCTTTTAAAATAAAAGTTTCGTATTTTTCGCGAAGCTCAACTTTTCCTTCTTCATTCGACAATTGAATTGCTCGATTCATTTCACGACTGATTTCCTGGAGAAGTTTGATGTCATTTCGTCGGAAAGCGTCTTGTATGACAGATTCTGTGATCTCCGTAGAATTGCTGCGCAGCTCCGAGCGGGAGGAGGGTTTTATTTCCGCTGTCATTTCGAAGATGATTTCTCCGCCCTCTGTTTTTCTCATCACAACCGTAATGGTTGAACCATTTTTTGTAACAACGAAAGGATACTCCGCTACTTCTTCATCGCGACTTTGATAAACTTCTCTAGCTTCAAAATCTTGTCCTGTTCTCCCTCCATTTTCTTCAATAAAAACCCGTACCCGCTTTTTAACCTTTTGCGTGATCGTATACTTGGATTCCCTGCCGAAATAGTGCGCACGATTAATTCCTGTCGGAAATCCGTGAGATGTTATTTTTAATACAAATGACTCGGGAGAGAGAGAACTTTTGGAATCTGAATCATCTGTTGCTCGTGAATGCGCTTCGTCAAATTCCCGCAAAACGTCTCTGCCCGCTTCGAGCGCAAGATGATTTCGTTTGCTCCGCCAATTTCTGAACCACGGAATCCACTGATTGCGCGTATGCCAAGTGATGTTCGCTGCAACATAAATGAGGACAACTGCACCCGCCGCAAACCCAATCCACATAAGACCGTCGTCTGTGCGCAATTCGGAGCGGTGAGAATCGCGGTAAAAAATTAAAACTTGGGTTCCGTGCGGAAGTTCTCCCAAACTATTGAATTCACTTTTTACTGTTTCTAAAGATCCCGTAAACCATATTTCACCATGTTTGCCAAATGATTTTCCTTTAACATATACACCTACAACTTCCAGCCCCTCGTGACCCTCTATTGCCTGATCCCAGTGATATAGAGCTTCCATGCCGTCAAAATTAACGTCATAACGAATTGCGCGAACCCAACCAGGATGATCTGACCTGGAATATAGAGCCAGAGGCATTTTTGAAATATTCACTTTTTGCTCAAAATATTCCGCGATTACTGTGATGAGGCGCTCAACAAATTTCTCTCGATAGAGAGCGACTGTTGTTGGATCTTGCGTCCCCGGCCCGTAGCCATGCGCAAATCTCATTGCTGCTGTTAAATCTTTTTCCGCTTTTGGATGCGCACTGTAGCGATGTTCGATGAATTTGTGATCCACATGTGTCAGTTTTCTTGAATTTATAAGATATTCCACACTATCAGGATATGCGAAAAAAAGCGGCAAAAGCCCAAGATAACGGGTGCTTTCATGGCTTACATCGTCAATTAAATTTTGTATACCAGACCAATTCTTGAGATGAACGCTTAATTCCTCTAGAGCGTCTTTTTCATTAATCCGTGGAACATGATTTGAGAAATCCTTACCGTCAAAACCATCTTTGCCCGATTTCCCGCGCAATTCGGAGCGGGGGATTTGTGTATCGCGAACCAATTCATGAATTCTTTTTTGAATCGACCAATTAAAAGATCCCTGCATCCCAAATTGAACCATTTCACGAAGCGCTGAAAGAAATTTCAGATTGTCCGGATAATGTTGCTCAAGCTGCCAAAAAGCTCTGGCGCGCAAATTATGAATCAACCGGTTAAAACCTTCCGGTCCCAAAACAAAAAAATGAGGATATTGTCTGCGCATCCAGCCATCCAAACCACCTTTCATTAAATCGATCAAAAATTTGACCGACTGTTCTGTTCCAAGCAAAGCAAATGTTTGAACCATGATCAAAAGATCCCATTCACCGAAGACAGCTCGATAATGTTCATCACTTAAATCCTTTTCGTAATCGATCAAGAATTCTTTCTCCAAAAAAGAAAACGCGCTTGAGTCACCGAGTTCTCCCATGGCAAGCCAAAGATGTCTTCGATAAGACTTCCAATCCTTTTCGAATTCATTGAATTCATCTTGCAAGAATTTATAGGACCTTGTGGAATTTGAAACGTTTCGTTGATGTGCTGACAGTCCAGTCAAACGCATTTCAATGGACTGATGAAGCGAAGAACGAAGAATTGGTTCTGGTTCTGTCCTCGAACCTTCATCTTCTTCAAAATCTTGAATTAACGGCTGAAGCGACTTTACTTCGCGCCATTTTGCAATCCAGTCTGGAATAGACATTTGCCGCAATTCGGAGCGGGAGAGAGATTTAATCAAAGTTTCTGTTGTTTGGTTCCATTCACGATAGAGACGTGTGATAATAATCACCTCTCTCCCAACCATTCCTAGACAAGCTCCTTCAAGCAACAATAAAAGTCTTCCCAAAAGATCAAGATTTTGAAACAGATGTGAAATCGCCAATGCAAATAAAGCCAGGGGGGCCACTCCAATGACAACGTAAACAAAAAAGGGCATCGGCCGGCTAAATTCGGTTGCACGCAAACTGAAATGGTATTGCCAAACGTATTTCCAGATGGGAAGTTTGTTATGCTGGGTTAAAATTTCTAAAATCTGGCCTTCCGGTACTTCAAGTTTTTGGGCAAACAATACAAAAGGATTGAGTAAGTTTGGCAATCTCACTTTTCGAAGCAATTCAAGCGCAACATCCTGGTAAAGACTTTTCAGCGATTCCCAGTCGCTTTCAAATTCTGCCTTATCCAAATGGTTAATAAGATCAATTGCATTTAAAACATCTGATAAGTAATAACGTGACTGCAATCCAAATGGGCGGACTTTAAACCCGTCGCCATATAATGAATTTCGTAATTTCGCCAGAACAGCACGCAAAGATTGTAGTGAATTGTTGCGTAGTTCGGCGCGGCCAGTTACGTGATCTTTGATCATCTTTGCGCTAAGTTTTGCAAGATGAAAGGAATCCACTGCTTGCCCGTTAACATCAAAAATTTGTTGAAAGTAAACTGCGGGCGCCGTTCCAGCTTGGCTTGCCGCAACAAACATCATTTGGTTGAGATAATCGATAATTTCCGGATTCGTGCGCGTTAAGAAAAGTTCAGTTAGTGTATATTTTGTGGGTGGTAATTTTTCAAGTAAAAATGGTAATCCGGAAATCTCATAAGCCCAATGAAGCCCTACCAAAAAAACGTCCTTTTTCATGATATCAATTGGCAAGCGCTCTCTTACATTTGATGCCAATTCGTATTCATCAAATAGCGATTCAATCAAATCAATATTCGAGGTAACCAAATCTAAAACTTCCCGCTCAATTTCTTCAGGAATTCCTGTATAGATTTGGATGATTTGTCTAATATCCTGGACGCGGCCGAAATCAGACATAATAAATCGCATTAAAAAAATCAAAAGACGCATCAATCCTATCTTTAACATCTCTTTCTGCTTCTGAGACAACTCGCCATTTTTAAATAAATCAAATGTAAACCGCAAATTATTTGCAATCACTTCAAACTCATGAAATGAATCGCCTTTACCCGGTCCGTCGAGATGAATGGCGCGCGCAAAATTATCTAACGATACGGTTTCGATGGCTAAATCTCGCGGCAAAAATGTGATTTGTTTAGAAATATCTCTGAAAAGTTCGTTATTTAGAAATAAATGGCCGCGGCTGAACAGAAAAAGAGACGGAAGATCGAGTCGCAAACGAATTCCTGTTTGCTGGTTATATAAATCAACTAATGTTTGGAGATAATAAAGATCTGCTGCACTGAATTTTTTTTCTGCTGGCTGATCTAACGCTTTAAATAAAATATAAAAAGCCAGCACTCTTAAAAGATGTTCCGCCGTCAATTGTTCATTTACTTCCACTGCATTTCTTGTGAATCCCCTGTCAACAGATTCTTGAACCCAATATTGCAATTTGCTTCTAATGGAATGAAACTCGTCTTTTAGTTGTGCGCTTGGAGCCGATTGGATTAATTGATCAAAAGTAAGCGATACCATTTTGTGCTGTTGTTCTAGTGGAAACGAAGTTATGATTTGTTTCGCTTTACCGCCCCACTCCAGAAGCCATGAATCAATTTTCTGATCGCTGCGCAACTCGGCCCTTGACTGCGTCAAGGACTGAGCGGCGCTTCGATTAAGATTATTTTTTGTTAGGTCTAGGTTGCGCAGTTCGGCCCTCGCGGAAAACGGCGAGGACTGAACTCCGCCTCGATTGATGTTATTTCTTGTTAAATTAAGGTTGCGAAGTTCGGAGCGGCCCTCTTCCGCTTCTTTTCTTAGCAAAAATGAAATAAGCGCTTTGTCTTTTTCATGTTTTTGTCCTGCCAGCGTTTGCAACAGCGCTTTTCGTTTCGCTGGTTGATCAAGTTCATTGAGCGAATCGTCATCGGCTCCATATCGAAGGTCGAGTCCGTGGATCACTGCGACTCTTTCATCCAATCCTTCATTGGCCAATTGATAAACGTCCACTTCACTCATCCTTGACAACCACGACGCAATAACGTGGGACAATGCCAGCCGATACTGAAAAGCACTCAATCCGGCAAGTCGCAATGATTTTAATTGTTCAAATGCATTTTTATAACCGCTATGAAAAAGAATTTCGGTTGAGTATTCATCAAAAAGATCCGTTTCACTTTGAAATAATTTAACCACTTCGGCATATTTTTTCCCCAGCAACAATTCACGCAAATTGACAAGCGTCGCCTTTAAAGCTGGGGTTTGATAGCGTTCATAGATCTTTCGGTAAGCGGCGGGATCTTCTTCTCGATCGCGGCGTTCGGTTGAATCGGAAACGGAACGGAGTCGCTTCAATTTTGATAAATCACTTCTAAAATGTTTAGGTAAGTTTGAATCGCCCGTCGTCCCCAAAAAAATCTTATATTCTTGGATGAGCTGACGTTTTCCAAGATATTCTTGCAGCCACTTGCGGTGGCTTAAATAAAGAAATCCAGCAAAAAAATTGTTAAAAAATGGAAGAATTTCTAGCGGCAATGACTGTAAAAATTTGTGAAACGAAGCGCTGCTTTTTTCTCTCAGCACTCGATCTAATTCCTGATCCCACAATGTCATGAGAAGATATCTCAAGGTGGACTCATTTAAATCATGCTTGCTCAATTTTAAAAGTTCTAACGTTCCAATTTTTCCTTGTTCAATCAGCAGTAAAAACTGTTCTAAAAATGGGCTGGTTCCCCGCTCTAATCTTTGTTGAAATCCATCATTAAGAGCTCTGGAAACTGTTTCCAATTGATCTCGAACGTCACCTTTTAAAAATGTCAGCACTTGCTGCGCGCTCAACATTTCATCATTTTCCGCGCGCAATTCGGCGCGACGGTTTTTAACAATCACTCTGACACGATTGTACACAGGATTAAAATCCAGAACGGTGATTTCAAAACCGTCTAACAAAACAGGTACGTATTGAAATCTATCCCTTTCTGCCTCTCGTTTCTGCAAACGTTGGAGAAATGGCCTGATTTCAAAAGAACGATATGGCTTCAAACTCAGATCTTCACCGGTAAATAAAGGTAGAGTCATTCGATCACGATCAAACCGCTCAATCAGAAGAACCGGATGGGGTGGATCTCTCCTGCTTTTCTCAATTCGGACTCCGACGTCTCCAATCAGCAATTGAAATTTGTAATAATCAAAAGAAAAAGGTTCATTGAAAAATATGGCATCAGGCGGTTTGTCTAAATCTTGTGATTGCGCCCGCAGCTCGGCCCTCTCCGCTCCGCTTCGAGGACTGAGCAGCGCTTCGGATTGAGGCAAATTTGTTATTTTATTGTTGCGCAGCTCGGCGCGGCGTTTCGGATTTCGTGCGCTCATGATATCTGCTAATTGTTTTCCGCCGGGCAACGCTTTCTCTCTTCGGAAATTGGGAGCAGATTTTAAATTTAAAAGAAGAACAATGGTGATTGCACCGCCAAGAAGAGCAATAATTCCAAACACTCCAAATAATAAAATTTGGGTTGCTGATCTTGCGAGCATGAAATCATTAAAAAATTTATCCAAAACCAAATGCTGCACTCTTGCGGCATCTGATTCCAAAGTTTCCGGCTTTCCCTCAAGTTTTATTTGTTTAACGGGTTTGAGATCACGTTCCGCTAAAACAGCTTTTAATCCCACCTCTCCCGGTCCAGACATCTTCTCAATTTTAATCACTTCAAAATCGAGCGGAACACCGCGCTGCTTGCCTTCTAAATATTGTATTGCGCGTGAAAGTTCGCGGGAAACGAGTGGTTCTTTGAAGAATTGATTCGACTCATCAATAAAAGCAATTTCCGGAAATTTTGATTGCAAATCAACACCCGCGATAATCGGCGCCCGAGTTTGACTGGCAAAAAATGCCGCCAAAGACCCTGCGATTAACGTAACGCCCACACTTAAGAAAATTAATTTTGTAGCGTGTTTTTTGAACCATCTTGAAAATTTTCCGGATTTTTTTTGCGGCAAGCTTTCCCTAGTTTTTTCTAAAAGTCGATCTACCCCGGCAACCACCCGAGGAGATTGTTGAATTTCAATTTCTGTTACGGCAGCTCTTTCCGAGAAATTTTGCAAATGACTTAAGGCGCCTCTGATATAGCGAAGGGAAGCGGACGGAATAAATTGACTAAGGCCTAAATTTGATTCATTCGGTGTTGATAACCGCTTTGCAATCTCAAGAAACGGTGAATTTGTCAATAAGTTCTTGCGGAAGGTAATTGTTCTATAGACAGCCATTAAAACCCCCGCCATTTGGGGGTTGAGCGGAAGATACTCATCGCTCGGACTTTCCCGATGTCTTTCGAGAAACTGAGTTGCCTCTTCTATTTCCTGCCTTTCTCTCTCCGATATACGCAGCTCCGCGCGGTTTTGGGAATCGTCTTCACCCGAGCTTTCTCTTGGAAATCCCAAAGAACGTAAATCTTCTGCGCTTCTTCGAGTGGCTGAATCTAAATCAACATTCAATTTGAGAAATTTTCTTCTAATTTCTTCAAATTTTACATAGATGACTTTTTTGATTCCAAACTCAATCAAACGATAAAAAATGTAATCGATAGAGGAAAAAGGAAGCCATGGAAAAATGGAGATCAACCAAATCATTCGCTCGATCGACTTTTGAAGTTTTAAAATATCTTCATGCAGCGCTTCAAGCACATCGCGTTCGTGTTTGTCTTGCAAATCCATGCCTCTTATAACCGTAATGGCTTTTCGCAATTTGGGTTCATTTTCCAACACATCTGGGTTTGCCCTTAAAAGCGAATCGATGACAAAACGTTTGATGTCATGAAATCCGACAGCGATTGATGAAGCAGTGCTGATTCCTCCAATGACATGTTGAAACCCAACAATTTCATCTTTCATTTTGAATAAAGAATCTGATATTCGTTTTCCATTCTTGCTGATCCATTTGGACGCTGCAAATTCCACAGCGACTAATCCCACCAAAGCCAAACCGATCGAATTGTGCAACTCGGAACGTGGAGACCGTCTTAAATTTTTTGGAAAATCGATGGCTTCAGGATTTGAAATTCGAACGATTTCTCTTTTAACGTATGGATAATGGATAGAACTAGCATAAGCGTAGAAATAATCACCAACCAAAGCGACCAATAGCGCTTGATAACTTTCATGTCCCATCCAATTCTTAACTTTATTCGCACGTCCAATTTGTGATACTTCTATTTCGCTGGTGTCAGAATTAAATTTAAAAATCGTGCGGCCAAATTCCATGTCATACCAAGAAAAAGGAACGCTGGCTGGTAAATGGTGTCGAATATGCGATTTTCTCGCTACATCTTCTAACTTATGAGACACTTCCACAGCCGCTTTTTTGGTTCTAATGGGATGAAATTCGGTTGGCTCTGCTGCTTCGTTAGAAAGACGTAGAAATTTCTGTATCAGAAATTTGAGAAAATCAGAAAATATTTTTTCCTCTTCAGAAACCGGTGTTTGAATGTAATCACGGCTAAACGCAACATCCTGAAGAAGTGAATCCACTTCTTTGGGTGTATCAAAATAAAGTTTGGAAGTGATTCGGGAATCGTATTTAATTTTTTCTAAAAGATCTTTCTGAAAAAAAGTTCCTTTAAGATCAATTCTTTGAAGTAAACTGGCGAGCCTTTCCTTTTCTGCATTGTTTGCTTTTTCCCACGCAGCTACAAATTCATCCGCATTATTGGACGTTGAAATTGAAAATGGATGACCCAATTGAGTGCGTAGCTCCGCGCGTGCGGGCAATCGGAGACTTATTTCTCGCGCAACTTCAAAGAGAAGGCCTTGCGAGCTATCTTCGTTTGGTTTGAAACCTTCCTGCAATTTTTGACCCAGCTGAATCAATGCCGGCGATTCAAGATTTTCACCAAGCTGAATAAAATCCTCTCCTAGAATCCTGTCAAAAATACCGTTCGGATCCGTACTCTCAAAACGCTTTTGAATAAATGTTTCTACCTCCTTTATTTCTTCCGGCCGGGCACCAAAATGATTTATTTCTCTTAATCCGGCATCACGCCACACAAATGAATCCGAACGTTGAATGCGCACAACACCATCCACGCCCGACCACGCGTTAAACATTTCTCCCGAATAAAGTGCTTGTCCATTCGGATGAACCAACTTAATCCCAAGATCACTTCGCGTAATCAATTGATGAAGGCCCAAAATGCCACCTTTGATTTCAAAGCGAGGCAAATCCCACTTTTTCATTTCTAGAATGAGAGCTCCACTTTCATCAAAAAAGAGGTGTTCACCCTTGATGGTGAGAATTAAAAATTGATCCTTTGCAAAAATACTTTCGAGTTCTTTGGCTTCGTAAGTAAAAAGTTCGGTGCCTTTTGAATTTAAAATTTTGATTTGATCGAGATAACGGTACCAAAAGAAATTCCCGCCAAACGACAGATCTTTAACGTTAGATTTGGTTTTTTTCTTGATCAAATTACCTTGCAGGTCATAAATAAAAACGTTTTGATTATCATCCACCCAAAGAAAATTTCCTTTAAGGCCATATTGAAGTTTGGAATCAGCTAAAATTTTTGCAAATGGTTCCTGACCGCGGCGATCGAAAAATTTCGCGTGTTTCCCATTTTCCAACCCGAGTAAAGAACCATATGCATCCCACTTTTCAAAATCTGAGGATTCTGTTTTGGTAAATAGTTTCCGTCCGGTTTGATGATAAAAGGTATGAACTTTTCCTTTTCGAAGAGAAATAAATTCTCCTTTAGCTTCCCAGGAATTGATATCAGATTTTTTAACGGTCAGCATTTTTTTCCCGAGATGGTTGTAAATAACGAGATAACCTTTTTTGTCAACCACAACGAAATTGTCGGTATAAGCGGTGTGATTGTGATCAAAATCAAGTTTCCTTAAGAACGAAAACCGCATGTCGTAATTGGAGCGCAATTCGGAGTGGGAACCTTTTCTGTCGGCTTCATAGTCATTCCCAGAATTTGTGAGGTAAACGATGAACAAAGCATCATCAGGGTTTAATTCGTAATCACGAAGCTGTTGCTCAATTTGTTCTTCTGAACCCGTGAGCCAAAGATCTGGAATTTTCGATTTCGGATCTTCCTTTCGTTTGATTCGAACCGCAAGAACACGACGTGTGTCATCAGGTCGCAATCCATAAAAATAAGTGAGAGCATCGCCACGCCACTTGGCAATTTGTTCTTTGGCGAGAAATACTCCTGAATCATTATGTTGCTCCACAATAAATACAAAAAGTGATTTTTCTTCCTCCATGATGGTTTCGGCAAAATATTCAAACGCTCTTTCCATTAAAGCTTCAAAGATTCCTTCTTGCAATTCACGTGGTCTACCCCGACGTTTTGACGGGTCCCCAGTCCCTGGCCAAATCACATCGCCTGCGGCAATCAAATCAAGCGGATAACCTCCAGTTCCATTTTTGTAGAGAAGATCGATCAATGTTGTGCTGTTTTTGTCCAATGATGTGAGCCACGCTTCTACATTTTTCTTTGATGAGAGATAAAAGATAATAGGAGAAAGTGCACGTTCTCTAAATTTAGATAAATCCCTTTCAAATTCAGGAATGCCTGCCCAACCCGAAAGTCTTTCATTGAGTTCCGCGACAGCTTTTTCAGTTGAAATAGGCCCAACGCTTGCTCCAAGCGAATATATTTTAGAATCAATAGATTTTGCCCTGAGTTCGGAGCGGAAATCATGATGGACATCGTTGAGGATGAAAGTAATAAGGCTCCTTGGTTTGTTCATAAAAAAATAGAAAGCGATAAATGCAATTAAAGACATTGCAGAAATGGACAATCCGAGCATTGTGGAATTCTGTTCCATTAACGTTACGGGCCCTTGATTGTAGAAAAAGCTTGCCAATACAACTCCAATTATTGTTAGACCAATTCCAGCTCCAAATGCAAAAGTGATGAAATAACTTAAGAGCGGACGCAAATTAAAAACACGCCAAAAAAGAAAAGTGGCCAACGCCAGCGATGCGTTTGTGAATGTTCGGTTTTGAGTCAGAAAGCTAACGGCAATGCCTAAACCAGTTAGATTAAAAGCGATTACCACAAATTTAAGATAACGCGGCACCCACTTTTCAAAAAATGTCGGCTGATGATAAAAACGCCAACGATTGTTATCGCTCATTCGCCGCAATTCGGAGCGGGAATTTTCAGCCTGACGGATGGAAAATACAGGCAATGATCCGTCTTTTTTTGAAGGAATCCGTTTTGCTGGAAAACTTCTTCCAATCAATTTACGAAATTCCGAAATTGGAACTTGTGATAGTTTCAAACCGCTTGGTTTTTGCGAAATGGGAACGAATCCTTTTCCACCGGTCCAAGTCACAAAAAACCCGATTGGTTTTCGTCCTAAGCTTTTAACACTGTGAATGATAACGTCGTAGATAGCATCCGGATCGGAAATTACCTCGGGGGGTTTATTTCTCTCAACTTTGACTCTTGCTGTCGCCTTTGACTGCTCAAGCTTTTCAGCTTTCCATTTTTCATCTGCTTTTATCCGTTCAAGCTTTTCACCTCCCACAATGGAAAAAACGGGTCGATAAACATTCTTCTTTTTGGTGATCACTCGTAAAAGCGCCGGAAATTTTCTCCCTATCATTTCCGCCGCTGTTCGCAGCCTTTTTTTGAGACCGGGACCACCATCAGGACTTTCAAACACATAAGATCCAACTTCCCGGGGAACAAACCCTTTTAAACCGCTCGCAAGCCTGACTTCGTAACCTAAATCTCCAATCGCTTTCACAACCAATACTTCATACAAATGTTCTCGATCAGTATTATTTTTTTGAATCTGAAGCAAATCTTTCCAAACATTCACTTCCGCAAAAACATAAGGCGGCCGGTGCAAGTGATCGTTCGATTCCTCAACAAAAACTGCTTGAATGTCTTGGCCCGTTTTCAATGCGTAATTTTCGATGGGTTCCGGCAAATACTGTTCGGGAATAAAGCCTTCAAGTTCATTCCATCGAATGAGAATGCCAAACTGTTCTCCTTCTGCCGTTTGAAGTACTTTTAGAACGCGGACGGTTTGCGCTTCACCTTTTTCAGCAAAAAGAGCTTTTGCGCTTTCCAAATTTCTTAAATCAACATAACGCTTGAAAACATTCATAGAAAAAATGACATCTTTATAATCTCTTTCTCTTTGGTTTTGGATTTCTACGACGAACGCGGGAAATGTTTTCCCGAGCATTTCTTTTTCCCAATCTTCTTTGGATGCTCCGGCCCATGAATCATGCAAAATATTTAGGGGGCGTTTCGAAATCGGAACGAACCCGCGGATTCCGCGATAACTGACATCAAAACCGGAAGGCCGGCCGAAAGATTCTATAACTGCATGAACGGTGACATCAAAAAATTTTCTGGGATTGCCGATCGCTGTTTCTAATTCCTGAAGTGTTTGAGAAACTTGTGGAATACCAAAAACAGGTTCTACAAATCCAATTTCATCTTCATCCATTCGAAGCACTCTTACTTGGAGGATACTTCCAATTTTGTTTGCATATTCCTCGGGAGGCCCCGGAAGTAACGGGCCGGGAATGAAACCTTTGATATTTTTGTATGCCACTCGAATTCCATTTGCATAATGATCAGAAAAGTGGCGGACAATTCTCGTAATTTGAACAGGAAAAACTTGCTCAGTTCCCAATGCGGTTTGTAATTCATTTAAAACCAAAGGATCTTGATAAACCAAGAAAATAGGATAAATCGCTTTTTCCATTCGAATTAATTGGACCTGCATTTCTTGACCAATTTGATACATGTTAGTTGCGAGAGGAAGGTAACGATTTGGAACAAAACCTTCTATTTTGTCTCCATGTTCGTTTCGATAAAAAACATGAATACCCGATACACTGTTGTCTCGGTGATCAATCGCAAGACCTGAGACGGTAACGGTAAAAATTTTTGTGCTCACATTTCCCATAATTTTTCCACGGAGTTCCGCACGGGAATTTTTCTCGTCACTGCGGCCGAAAACCAACCCCACAGGGGCTGACTGACTTAATATCCCAGTCTGCGTTTTTGGCACTTCGCTCGAAACTTGACGTTTCGAGCTTCGCAATTCGGAACGGATTTGATCAAACAAAGCGCGGCCGCCGAAGCGGTTTAAAGACGGAGTCGCGGCAAGTTTGTCGGGACCTTTTCGGAAGATCGGAGCAAGGTTGGGAATATCGGAATAAGCAATCGTACTATTGAAGGAAAATGTGAGGACGATTACTGATGAAATAATCTTATTCAAAACTGAATTCGGCTTCACGAATCGAAATAATTTCCTTTCGAGAGAGATATATTTTATAGGTAGGAATTTTACAGCTTAAACTAAGTAATTTCAATATAAAATGTTTTAAAAATATGATAAATAGTATAAATTAGTACTAAATAGTATAATAAATAAGTGATTGATTAGCGCTCAGGCAGGGGACAGTTCTTTTGTAAGTTATTTTTGGATATTGGCTTATGAAGAACTGTCCCTAATTATTGACCGAACGATACTGGCGATTGAGGTTAGCGCCGAAGAGATAAATCAAAATTGCCTTTTGGACGTGAAGACGGTTTTCCGCCTGCTCAAACACAATCGATTGCTTCCCTTCCAAACATTCATTGGTGATTTCCTCACCTCGATGTGCGGGCAGACAATGCATGATTCGAACGGTCTTCTTAGCTTTTGAAACGAGTTTCGCGTTCACCTGAAATTCCTGAAACACTTTCCGCCGATTTTCCGTTTCTTTTTCCTGGCCCATGCTCACCCAAACATCGGTGTAAATAATGTCTGCGCCGCGAACGGCCGCCTCGGGATGCGTGAAGCTTTCTATTTTTGATTTTGTCCGGGCGGCTTCTTTTTTTGCTGCGGTGAGGATCGCGGCATGCGGACGGTAATCGGCAGGCGTTGCAAAAGAAAAATGAAGCCCAAGCCTCGCAGCCAAAAGTAAAAGCGAGTGGCAGACATTATTCCCATCGCCCACATACGCAATTTTTTTCCCGTGCAAACTCCCGAACGTTTCGTTAATCGTAAAAATATCGGAAAGCGCCTGGCACGGATGTTCCAGATTGCTCAAACCGTTCACAACGAGTTTGTTGAAATAGCGCGCAAATTCCAAAATCACTTCGTGTGAAAATGTCCGGAGAATTACCAAGTCGAGGTAACGGCTGAGTGACCGCGCCATATCCCGGATTTCTTCCCGCACACCCATTTGAATATCGCCCGGCCCCAAATAAATGGTTTGTCCGCCAAGCGCTTTAAAGCCGGCTTCGAAAGAAACACGCGTCCGCGTGGATGGTTTTTCAAACACAAGCGCGGCCACTCTTCCTTTGAGATAATCCTGATACGCGGAAGGATTTTTCTTTATTTTTCGCGCAAGCTCAAAAATGGTTTTAATTTCCGCTTGATCAAAATCATAAATTCCGATCAAATGTTTCGACCTCATGGCTTCTCTCCTAACACTCGATCTAAAACTCGCACCGCTTGATCGATCAATCTTTTGGAAACTGTCATGGCCGGCATAATCCGAAGAACTCTCTCCTGCGTGCAATTAATCAAAAGCCCTTCTTCGATGCACCGATCGGCAATTTTGATTCCCGGAACATTTAATTCCATGCCGAGCATCAGTCCAATTCCTCGCACACTGTGAATCACTTTGTGTTTTTCTTTTAAACTTTCAAGCTGCTCTTTCAAGTAAGCGCCCATTTCTTCCGCATTTTCGAGAAGTCGCTCGCGATCAATCGCTTTAAATACGGCAAGCGCCGCACTCGCCGCCAGCGGATTCCCGCCGTATGTCGACGCATGCGTCCCGGGCGTCAACACTTCCTGTTTGATTCGTTTATTTACAACCAACGCACCGATGGGCGCGCCGCCGCCCAAGGTTTTTGCCAGAACCATCAAGTCGGGCTCGATTCCGTAGTGTTGGTAAACAAACCATTTTCCCGTCCGGCCCATTCCAGTTTGAACTTCATCAAAAATCAAAAGGAGATTCCGTTCATTTGCAAAATCCTGCAGTTTTTTCACGTAGTCTTTGTCAGCCACATGAATTCCGCCTTCGCCCTGAATCAATTCTAAAAGAATCGCGACGGTTTTTTCGTTCGCTAATTTTTTGAGGCCGTCAAAATCGTTTAAATCCGCGTACGCAAAACCCGCGGGAAGCGGCTCGAATCCATGATGAATTTTGGGCTGCCCCGTCGCCGTCATTGCGGCAAGCGTTCTTCCGTGAAACGATTGTTTCATCGTGATGATTTCATAGCGGCCATTTGCAGAACCGTATTTCCTTGCAAACTTAATCGCCGATTCGATGGCTTCCGCGCCGCTATTGCAAAAGAAAACGCGCCCGGAAAACGAACGGCGGATGATTTCTTTCGCAAGCTCGGCCTGCTTCACGCTCAAAAAATTGTTCGAGACATGAAGAATTTTCCGGACTTGTTCTTTGATCGCGTGAATCACAACCGGATGGCAATGTCCGATTCCAGACACTCCCCAGCCCGGAAAAAAATCAAGATACCGCTTGCCTTGAATGTCCCACACAAACGACCCTTTCCCTTTCACAAGGCAAATGGGTTTTCGCTTGTACGTGGGAAGCACATACTCGTTATAAAGTTTTTCGACATCTGTGTTTTTCATATTCGATTTCGATTAAATAATGATTATGGACTTGGGGACGATTACAATACGATCTCGGTTCCGATACCTTGATCGGTAAAAATTTCAAGGAGGAGCGAATGCAAAATGCCGCCGTCGATGATGTGCGCCTTTTTAACGCCTCCCTGAAGCGCATTGATGCACGCTTTTACTTTCGGAATCATGCCGCCTGTAATCACACTGCGGTCAATTAAATCTTGGACTTCGGTTGTTTGAATCGAAGAAATAAGAGAATTCGGATCTTTCGGATCCTTCAAAATTCCCTGCACATTAGTGAGCACAATCAGTTTTTGAACCTGCATTGCAGCCGCCAATTTCGCAGCCGCATCGTCTGCATTCACATTATACACTTTGTAATTGTCATCAATTCCAACCGGATAAATCACGGGAATGATGTTCAGTTCAGTCATCTCCCGGACGGGAAGAATATTCACCGAAACGACATCGCCGACATATCCAACATCGCCATTGGCTTCGTGTTTCACAACATTAAAAATTTCGGCGTCGTGACCCGCGAAACCAATCGCCCGCGCGCCAAATTTATTGATGTCGTGGACAATTTCTTTATTAAGTTCGGCAAGCGTTTCAACCACAACATCGATCGTTTTTTCATCGGTTACCCGGAGCCCATTCACAAATTTAGATTGGATGCCGGCTTTCTTTAAATTATCCGTGATGTTCCGCCCGCCGCCATGAATTAAAATAGGTTTGATCCCGACATAATTCATAAACACGAGATCGTGCAGCACATTTTCCTGCATCTTCTGATCGATCATGGCCGCACCGCCATATTTGATCAACACTTCTTTCCCGCGAAACCGCTTAATGTAAGGAAGCGCTTCGATTAAGATGCTTGCTTTCTCAACCAATTTTTCCATATCCACGGGAGTCACCTGCCGGCCCACAACGGGTATCGTGTCAATTGCCATTGTCTTTAGCTGGAATACGACGCATTGATCCACACATAAAATTTGGTGAGATCAGTCGTCAAAAATGTTTCCTCAAAAACTCCTTTTTTTAAGTTCACTTGTAGCACAAACATTTTTTTCTGCAACACTTTTCGCACTTTGCCGCGATTGCGCGGAAGATTTCTCCCGTTCCTTAAAATATAAATTCCGTCAAAAGAAACGTCGAGTGATTTCGAGAAATGAGCACCGCTTGCGCCGACTGCGGCAACCACTCGTCCCCAATTCGGATCTTCGCCGGCAAGCATGGTTTTGACAAGCATGGACGTGGCAATTTTATCTGCAGCCGCGCGCGCATCCTCCTGAGTTTTGGCGCCCTTCACTTGGATTTCGCAAACGTGGCGGACCCCTTCGCCGTCTCTCACAAGTTCCCGCGCAAGATGTGCGCAAGTACCCGTCAACGTATTCACAAAAGCATCAAATGACTTTCCGGGTTTTGTAATCAGATCATTCTTCGCAAGCCCGTTCGCGAGCACAAGCACCATATCGTTTGTGCTCATGTCATTGTCGATCACAATATTGTTGAATGTTTTTTGAATCGCAAGCGAAAGCGCTTCCTTCAACATGGGTTTTGAAATCGCAAGGTCTGTCGTAAAAAAGCAAAGCATGGTCGCGTGGCGTTCATTTGGAAGCGCCATGTGCGGATAGACCATTCCGGAACCTTTTGCGATGCCACCCAGCGCCGCCCATCTTCCGCCGGAGCGAAAACGAACCGCAATTTCTTTCGGGCAAGTGTCGGTCGTCAAAATTCCCCGCGCGGCATTGTTGGCGCCACCCTTTGAAAGTTCGCTCACGAGCACGGGAATCGCGGCTTTCAACTTTTCAATCGGAAACGGTTTTCCGATAATTCCGGTCGAAGCCAGCAGAATTTCTTTCGGATTGATTTTGAGTTTCGAAGAAAGCAATTTGAGGGACGTTCTGACAGTTCTCCGCCCGCTTTCACCATTGAAACAATTGGCGTTTCCGCTGTTCGCCAAAATCGCCCGATGTTTTGGCCGTTCAATCACCGATTCGTCATAAACAAGCGGCCACGCTTTTGCTTGATTGATTGTAAACACACCGGCACTGGTCGCCGGAACTTTGGAAACAATCAACGAGCAGTCCAATTTCCTTTTTATCGGTTTGATTCCGGCGTGCATTCCACTTGCCAAAAAACCAGCCGGCGTCGTTACGCTGCCGTTTTTAATGATATTCATTTTGTTACAACAATGCCGTTTCTTCCGCAAAACCGCAGCGAATATTCATGCTCTGAACCGCTTGTCCGCTGGCGCCTTTGAGCAAATTATCAATGGCAGTAATCACAATCACCTGGCTTGTTTTGGAATCGGTTCTCACACCAATGTCGCAAAAATTGGTATATTGAACATCCCGAAGATTCGGGAAAATACCTTCGCCCCGAAACCGGACGAAGGGTTCGCCTCTATAATCATTTTCAAATGCTTCTAAAATCTGACTCGGCTTGATTCCAGCCCGCCTTTTCACATAAATGGTTGAGAGAATTCCCCGTGTCACCGGCAACAGATGCGGAACAAATGTAAAATCAACTTCCGCTCCGCCCGAAATTTCTTTCAATGTCTGGGCAATTTCCGGCATGTGCTGATGTTGGTTCACTTTGTACGCACCAAAATTTTCATTCACTTCTGAAAAATGCGTAGCAGCCGATAACTTTTTCCCAGTACCGCTCACGCCCGATTTGGAATCAATCACAACGGAACTAAAATCAATCCATTTTCGTTTCACAAGCGGAAAAAGCCCCAAAATTGCGCCGGTTGGATAGCAGCCTGGATTCGCGATTAAATCTGCCTGCTGAATTTTTGATCGGAATGCTTCCGGCAAACCGTAAACGGAATCCCGCAAAAGCGACGGTTTTGTGTGTTTCGTTCCATACCACGTTTCAAACATTTTTGCACTTTTCAGCCGAAAATCAGCCGAGAGATCGATCACGATCTTGTTTTCTTTTAAAAATTGCGGCAAGACTTCCATGGCACCCGTATGCGGAAGTGCCAGAAACACCACGTCGGAATCGTGTGCCACCTGTTTCAAGTTTTTTTTCTCGATGACATAATCCGTCAACTTCCCGAGACCATGAACCAGCGCGCTCGCTTTGATTTTTTCTTCGCTTCGTGTCGTCAAATGGGCAATCTTAACACGCGGGTGTTTCGACAAAAGCCGAATCAGTTCCGCTCCGGTATATCCTGTGGCGCCTACAACCGAACAAGTTAACATGTTTGATTTCTCCCAAAATAAAAATGACCCTTCCTCTTTATCGGAAGGGCAGCGTATTATAAGGAAAACTGCGGGTTTTGTCAAAAAAATGCGCGGAAGCTCTCTTTGGCAAAATCCGTATTGATTGTCAGTGCAAACTTCAGATAATCTGATTTATAGCCGAAAAATTCATAAAAGCAAACCGATTGAATCGAATTCGGTAAAAATAAAACCATTTTTTATGGCAAAGAAACAAAAAGAACTTGTACAAGTCCGTGCGCTTGAGAAAATTTTAAAAGTTCGATTTAAAAATTCGAAAAAGCTTGCTTCTGCGGTCATCCACACGTCGTTCACCCACCACGGCGAGAAATCACATTACGAACGATTCGAATTTTTTGGAGACGCGATTCTCAATTTCGTCATCTGTGAAAAACTATTCTCCGAATTTCCCGATGCCAACGAAGGCACTTTAAGCCGTTTGCGCTCGACCTTGGTTTCGAGAAAAATCCTTTCAAGGATTGCGAAAAAACTTCTGCTCAATCGCTTTGTCATGATCAGCGAAAACGAGCGAAAAGAAAAACGCCATCAAAACGCAAAACTCCTCGCGGATACTTTGGAAGCCGTGATCGGCGCCGTTTATCTGGACCGGGGATTCAAAATCGTTTGTGAATTTATCTTGAGAAACTGGGACGGTTACTTTGACGAGAAAAGACTGAGAAACTTGGATCCCAATCCGAAAAGTACGCTTCAAGAAATGGTCCAGAAAATATTCCGTATACTTCCCCATTATCAAACCAAGCCACACAGAGACGGTTTTAGCGCAACGGTTTCCGCAAAAAAGGGATTGAGCGCGAAAGGAACGGGAACGAGCAAACAAGAAGCCGAAGCGGAAGCTGCACAAAATTTAATCCGGAAAATCAAAGCTCGGAAAAGTTACTCGCGTTTTTGGAAAAGCGATTCCAAAAGTGTCATTTCGGTTTCAGAATCACTTTTGCTTAAGAACATCTAGCAAAACTTCCGGTTCTTTCCGTAGGTCACACACAAGTTTATTCCCGCTTCTGAAACAGAGACTCAAGGAGTGTCATTCCGGTTTCAGAATCACTTTTGCTTTAAGAACATCTAGCAAAACTTCCGGTTCTTTCCGTAGGTCACACACAAGTTTATTCCCGCTTCTGAAACAGAGACTCAAGGAGTGTCATTCCGGTTTCGACTAATTGCTCGCCCGGTTTCGGCTGAGCGGTTTGGGAGGATCGTTGCGCGGGCGATGGTGCCTGACCTTGAGAGCCGGCAGTCTGTCCGGATAAATTTTTTAACAAATCTCCGTTTGACAAAATTTTTCCCAGCTTCCGTCCGATCAAATTTTGCACAAAATCCTGAATCAACGAGGGATCCGGTTTTAACTTCGGTGAATCAATTTTCCCGGTGAGCATTAAAGGAATCGGCCCGAGACGGTTTCCTTCGGATAATTGTTTGTCGATTTTTCGGCTGAGTTCACTTGAAAGCACCGTGTCGAGGCGAAAATTGATATTCCCGTCAAAGTCAATGTCACCCTGCGTGTCCGCATCAAAATCATTTGAGTGAAGCAAAATATGATCGGTCACAATTTTTCCGTTTCCAACCTGAAATTTGCCGTTCACATCCGAAAACTGTGTTGTCCCCGAAACGTACTGCCCGAGTCCTGTAAATTGGGCGATGGCACCGAGCGAACCCAGCACATCAAAGGTATGAAATTCCCCGTTCGTAACGGAAATCGTGCCCAGCCCTTTCAACTTGTTTTGGAGTGCTTCTCTCGTGAAACCTTCACCGGCAAGCTGGAGCGTGAGGAACAAATTTCCTTCCACCGGTTTGTTTAAATCTTTTCTGAACATGCGCGCAAGACTCATTCTTTGAACTTCCAAATTCAGATGATAAACGGGATCTTTCGGCGCGAAATCAAGCGATCCCGCCAAAGTAACATGGCCGCCATAGACGTCAAAATCAAGCGCCTGAATGACCAATTGTTTATTTTCGTAACTTAACAAAACGGAAAAATTCTCGAGTTTCGTATCCGGCTGTATCATCTGGCTCAGCATTTTCTCCAAATGATCCCAATCAACGAGACCGGCCGGCAAACCCAGCACTTGAAATACCTTTTGAAGCTGAAGAACAACATTTCGGAGGTCCAGCGCCGGAGAATTCACGCGGAGAACCAATTTCGGCGATTTTGGGAGAAGCATTTTTGCTTCGACATCAAAATGGGTTTCACCGAAATCAAATTGAAATCCTTTGGTTTCAAGGTCAAGCGGGCCCATGTCAACACTGCCGTTTAAATTTTGGAAAAACGGAAGCTGATTGGATTTTGAGCGTGCACTCACTTGATTGAGCGCCACATGAGACATCGTGACCAAACTTCCGATCTTTTCAAAATTTCCCTTGCCGTTCGCAAAAAATTTGGCTTCTCCGGAGAATGCATACTCCGAAAAAGTCGGCAAAAATTCCTGCCAGCCTTCCAAAGGAATCAGATTGGTGACAAAAGTGACTTCTCCCACTTTGGACAACACATTCCATTTAACAAGCGAACCTTTCATCTTGGTTTGTTTGAGTGTGAGATTGAATCCGCCGTCAAATTCAACCCCGCGCTGTACGACAAGCTCTTCTGTGGACAAATCAAAAGGGACGGCTTTTGGTTTGATAAAAAATTTGGAATAGGTGAGAAGTGCTTTGGTGAAATCAATTTTCCCGTTGACGAACAATTGATCCAAACTTCCCCGAAGCCTGAGATCGAGCTCGCCCTCTCCGGAAAAACCAAGATTCACGGGAACCCATTTCGCGAGCGGCAGAAAATAATTTGGTAAATTATCGAGAACGACCGAATCGGAAACCAACTGCACACCTTCAATTTTTCGCGCTTTCATATCCACGGAACCTTTTCCTTTGATGGCTGTAAACGGCGCAGTGAGATCCAGCTTTTTAAACGAAAACGTTTGATTATCAAGATCAAAACCGGCCTCCAAATCCAAATCATAACGCGCAGGCGTGCTCACCATGGCGGTTTCCGCCGGCAAGCGGTAGACAAAATCGTCAAGCGTGATTTGACTAGCAACGGCAAGGCGGGAATTACCTTCGGTTTTTTCAATTTTGGAATTGAGTTTCAAAATTCCGCGGTCAATCTGATTTCCGAAATTGGAATTCAGCCACTTTAGCAGCTCCGAAAATGAAAGTGATTTCAAAGACACATCCGCTTGAAACGCTGTGTAATTTAAATTCCATTTTTCAAAATTTGCCTTTGCTTTTCCGTGAATGAAAATATTCGGCTGATCACTCAACCATTTTCCCTCAAAATTAAACTGGTTCCAGTGATTCGAACGCACATCATCGAGCGCAAGCGACGCATCCCTCACTTGAATGATCCGGGCATGCTTAAGGTCAGACCCCGTCAACATCCATTCGAAATCGATGCCTTTGATTCTGATTTTTGAAAATTCAATCCGCTTAAAAAGAATGGGGAAAAGATGAAGTTTGCACTGAACTTGTAGGGCGCTCACAAGCGGCGTATCACTTCCCTTCTCGCGTTTACTCCAGATTTTCATATTGGAAAATTCAAATGAAGGCGACGGAAAAAGAGAAAATCGGGGATGTTCGACGGAAAAAATGTAGTCTGTTTTTTGCTCGACGGTTTCGGCAAGAAAATGTTCCAGAAATTCCGGCTTTACCAAAAATGGAAGTAAAAATCCAATCAAGCAAACAAGAAAAATAAAAATGGCAGCTGACGGAACGAGCCGCTTTAAAAAATCAGCTTTCCTGTCTGAATGATTCTTTTGAAGAATCTCGACGGGAGGTTTAACGATTGCCATTTAAAATGACCAGGTTAGGTTAGTTGCCAGAGCTCGTCTGATAGAGAGGGCTGGCAGGATTATACTGATAGTCTTCCAAAAATTCGGCGCAGCCGATGAGCGACAAACACCACAAAACAAGAAACACAATCCCGAAGAATCGGACTGTATTCATAACAACAATTACCGTTTGGTATATTGGAAGCTTCGCCTTGCGCCTCTTCGGCCAAACTTTTTCCGTTCTTTTTCTCTTGGATCCCGCGTGAGGAAACCGCTTTTGCGAAGAGCGGAACGAAATTCTTCTTTGAAGTGAATGAGTGCGCGCGAAATGCCAAGCCTCAATGCGCCCGCCTGTCCGTTGGGGCCGCCGCCATTCACCGTTGCCCGGATCTGAAATTGGCCGACGGTACTGGTCAGCTCAAGCGGTTGATTTACAATCATTTTGGATGTTTCGCGGTTGAAGTATTGGTCGAGCGGCTTTTCATTGACCAAAAAAGTTTTGTCGTCGCTTTCCCGAAGCCAAACCCGGGCGATCGCACGCTTCCGCCTACCGGTTGCATAATAAAAATTTTTATCGGTGCTTTTTTCTGCCATAAATTTAACTTAACGGAACGGGCTTTTGCGCCTGCTGCTCATGCGTCTCGCCGGCGTAGACATGAAGATGTTTGATCATTTTTGCAGCCAACCTATTTTTCGGAAGCATCCTTTGAACGGCACGGGTGATGATTTCTTCGGGTTTTTTAGCCATCAGCGTTTCAAAATTATACTGACGAAGGCCGCCCGGATAGCCGGTATAATGACTGTACATTTTGTCCTTCACTTTATTTCCGGTGACACGAATTCTCTTGGCGTTAATGACAATCACGTGATCTCCGCAATCCATGTGCGGCGTATACAACGGTTTTCCTTTTCCGATTAATAAACCTGAAATTCTGGTCGCAAGCCGGCCCAAAATTTGATCTTTTGCATCGATCAAATGCCACTTTTTCTGCAGCTCATTTTCTTTTGGAATATACGTTTTTGGTAACATGATTTCCCTATCTGTAAAAAAGAGGGGTAAGTATACCAAGAGAGCGTTTCCCTGTCAAAGAGAAATTTCAAGATTCATTTAAGAATTAAAAGTGAACTGTTTTAATGAGATTTAAAGTTTAAAAGTGAACTCC
>OBEQ010561087.1_pt1 | contig 58049 bp, 64 predicted proteins | sample 1670901 | NCBI WGS metagenome assembly OBEQ01 (sample SAMEA104232315, study PRJEB22302) | groundwater metagenome | biome: forest; feature: aquifer; material: groundwater | place: USA | collected 2011-08-07 | depth 5.4 m
AATATATTTTTGGATATTTAAGCTATTACAACACTCTTAGAATCCACACCACAATCAAAATGTCGCCTTATCAGTTTAAGTTAAAAATCTCAGAAAGAGGTCTTGAAAAACGGGGTACTTGACAGTCTCTAATACTCTTTCTGTTTGCATCTCCCTTATTGTCTCTAATACTCTTTCTGGAAGACCCAATGCTCTCTGTACCATTCTTGCCCATTCATAAAATTGATAAAAGCCGCCTCCAAGGAGGCTTTTATCAAAAGGGAGAAGCTTTACCGAAGGATTAACTTTCATGTCCCTTCCTTTAAATTCGCCCAGAACACTAAGACGTTCAGAGTCCGGGCGTAATGGTAAAAAACGCTCTCCTAATTTTGTTTGATATTCTGCGATCAAGTCTGGATCGCTGGTAATTACTACGAGAAGACTGCCATCCTCATCTTGAATTTGTTTTTGTATTCTTCTCTCTTCTTCAGATAAATCCTTTTGAGGTTTAATATCACCGACCGCAAGATATAATTCAGAAATCTTTTGCGCCATATAGAGATATATTATAGTACGCTCTTCGCCAATTGTCAAACTATAGGATTATGCACTTTCTTCTGCCCACAAAATTAATTTTATAAACAGAAGGAAGTGCATGAGAAATTTGTTGTCATTTATGAATCGCGTTGGACGCGATAGTAGGCTTGGGGCCCACATGACAACAAATTTTACCACCTTAAAAGGTGAACTCATGGCGTGGATAAATTCACACGCAACGGTTAGGAAACCTCACCCCCCAGGACAGCTTTCCTCAGCTGACCTTATGCCTGAACGCTGCGCGTCCGATGAGCAACGCTCCCGACTTGACGTGGCTTCCGCTTCCGCTGAAGCTCACGTGTCCGACAACCAGGGCCACGAGGAACAGCACCGCCAAGATAACGGCGGTGGCGATAAGCACGTACAGTGCGAACTTTCCCAGGGACATTTGTCCCCCTTTCTCTCGCTCGACCAACGAATGCTTGTGGCCGCTCAAGGCCTGGCTGAACTAGTAACCAGTCCAGTACCTATACGATCCACCCGCATTTCCTCGGATCTCCACCCAGGGGTAGGACCACAAGGAAATGGGGCCTTGCTTCCAGCTACACTCTTCCTCATACTTGAGATCCACGTATGTGGACCCTACTCCACCTGCTCGGTGGCTGTACACGATGCCTAGGCAGCGCCAGCCCATGTAGGCGGTGCAGAAGGTCGAGGAGTTGTAGCTTGTCAAAGAGGTGCCGTTATCGCACCAGTTGACCGTTTCCTCGAAATGGATCAGCCTGATGTGAAGCAAATCGTACAGGTCGATCCATGCGTTTGCCGAATGGCACGCGCGGATAGCCCTCTCGGACGCCCCTGAGTGTGCGTAGGCGACTCTAGCCTGCTGTGGCCTGGCCGCTTGCGCAGACGCCTTCGAGGCGATCCCCCCGAACATTACGACGAAAAACGCCGCGAGTGCGGTGAGCCTCTTCAAGCTGTGGTGCATAGTACTTCTCCTCTCGTACGGACTACGACCCGAACACATGCTACTACCTTACGGGCGGTGCACGTGCTCTACTCTTCATTACCTTCTCCCTTCTTTCGTTAGACTCTTCGCTCTGAAGACGTTTTGTCAAGTATTCATCTTCAAGGTGAAGAGCCCAATCAATCCTACTGGATATAACCGTACTCACTTCGCAATTGAAATTTTTCGATCATATCGTTGGAAAAAGAAAGGAGCTTTTGGGAAATTTGTTTCCTAACCCATTATGTTAAAGAGCTTGTTATGAAGATCCGCTCAATTCATGCGTTAGAATCGAATGTCTGCATAACGACCTTACATCCTTAAAATGCGATTTTCATGGCCAGCTTTTGGCCATAATCGCACTCGATGCTTTTATAATTCTGTTTTTCACAAATAAAAATGGTAGAGTAATATTTACTAGAAGTTCTTTGACCAAAAAAGCAGCGGCTTTTCATAGCAACGCATAGTATAGTCCTGGAGGAGAATATTGTCAACTATAGGATTTTTTAAGAAGGGAGTTTATTTTGCTTTTCGGCCGTAACGTTCTTTGGCCAGTTGGATAATTTTGGCCTTGTTGTTATTTTTGACAGCAGGAAGAGGCAGGGTTTTGGCTGGAAAAGGAGCAGAGGTCATCCCGTCAACTGACAACTTGGTAATAATTTCATACCTGCCAAGCTGGACCAGATCGTTTTCTGTGTAAAGCTCTGCGTATTCCTTGGTAAAAATCAACGCATCCCGCGCCCCAAGCACAAAAGAAATCAGAGTTCCAACATTGCCGAAGATTGCTTTTTGTACATCTTCATCAATCTGTTCAATATATTGATTTGCCAATGTTAGAGACAGTCTATATTTTCTGGCCTCGGATAAGATTTTGATAAAGGAGTGGGTGGCAAAGTTCTGGAACTCATCAACGTGCAGGAAAAAATCTCTGCGCTGTTCCTCGCTCTGGTAAGATCGACCCATTGCGGCAAGCTGGATTTGAGTAATGATCATTGCCCCAAGAAGGGCCGCGTTATCCTCACCCAGTTTTCCCTGAGACAGATTTAAGATTAAAATTTTGCCCTCATCCATAATTTTGGCCAGATCAATTGAAGATTTAGGCGAACCAATAATATTTCTGATCATCTTTGAGGAGACAAACTGTCCGACTTTATTTTGGATGGGAGAGACGGCCTCAGCCCGCAGCTTATCTGGCATCCGACTAAATTCCCTGGTCCAGAAATTTTTTAAAACCGGATCTGTCAGATGCGCTACTGCTTGTTTTCGAAAGTTGGAATCTGCAAGCAACGCCAAAACATCAACCAGCGTGGAATTGGGCACCTCAAGAAGAGTCAAAATCACATTGCGCAGAATATACTCCAGCCGAGGCCCCCAACTGTCACCGTAGAGTTTGTAAAAGATGGAGACGATACCAGAGGCCACCAAATCCTTGTGCTGCTTGTTTTTTATTTCCAAAACGTTCAAAGAAAAAGGACGCTCCACATCAAAAGGCTCCAGATAGATAACATCGTTTATCCTGCGTTTAGGAATAAAATCAAGGATTGTGTTTGACAAATCACCGTGTGGATCAATAATGCCAATCCCCCGGTCTTTGCGGATATCATCAATTGCCATGTTGGATATAAGAGTGGTTTTACCTGCACCTGTTTTGCCAATGATATAAACGTGTTTGCGCCGATCAGGAGTCTTAATTCCAAAAATAGTATCTTTATTTTTAAATTCCGCCTTGGCAAAAAAATTGATTTCTTTTTTGTCCTTCTCCTCCACAACCGGCAGATCCTCAGGCGGTTCCCCGCCTAAGGTTTTTCCCCATTTAATATTTTTAATACCAGAAAGCAGATAACCTGGCGGGTGCCAAATTGTAGCCAGCTCTTGGGCGTTTAAAATCTGGTACTTCCTCTCCCAGAAATAGAGGTGTCTGGTTTTTATCCGCTGCAGCAACCAGTCTTTTAAGATGTATCGTCTTTTGAAAACGAATTGATTGCCTTCCCCTAAGGAAAAGCTACCAAATGTTCCAGCCAGGTTCCTCAGATATGGGAAAGAAAGGTCTTTTTGCAAAGACCCAACAACCAGTCTTATCCCCACTTTCCCCCCCTGAAATGAGGCTTTTCTCATAATAAGCAGCTGTTGGGGGCTGCGATTATACTTGTCAGATAAGGGATCATAGGCCAGGTGCTTGGCTGCCTCAACCGCCCTGTTTTGCCAGGGGAAAGAGGCTGGTGTAACCACAATTTGGATAGCCATTTTGATGGCAGGATCCTGTTTAGATAAAAAACCAATCAAAGAGGAGAGAGGATCAATATCTTTAAAGTCAAAATAGGTTTTAACAGGAAGATAAAAGTAGGAGTTAAGAACCACCTCGCTGAAGGAGACTTCTTTGGCTTTAAGAACCAGCTGCAGCGGATCCGTAGTCTTGCTAAAGGCCGATTGGGGAAAAGAGGAGGTAACAAGACTTTGGACAAAAGACTCATTTTGCTTTTGCGTAACAATATAAAAATAGACGGTTTGGCCCAGAAGATAGAGCTCAAAAGAGACAGTTTTGGGTTTTATAAACAATTTCTTCCACAGCGGAATATAGGGGTAAGATAAGACCGAGGCAAAAATTTGCGTAGCCGATTCAATAGGCGTCTCATCGTCCTTGGCATTTCTAATCTGAAGGTAAGATAGGGCGGACATAAAGACTATTATAACCCAAAAGGTCCTCCTGTTTTCTCAACTTCGCAGAAGCGCACGCGGTCTCGGCGCGGAACATAAGGTCAAGCTCTGCGGCTGGGCCTTCTTGGAGTATAATATGTAGACATATTTAATCGACGAGAAAATATAAAGTAAAATACCCCGTTACAGTAAAAATAAAGCATGATTAAAGCTATAATTTTTGATTTTGGCGGAGTAGTGGGGAATGATCCTGGCTGGCTTTGGTTGCAGGAAGTCCATCCTCAAGCAAAAAAAAGACGCAAATATATCCAAAATCTTGCGGAAAAATCAGATACTGCTGAAATATCAAGCGACGAATTTGCACAATTGCTGGCAGAAGAAACAGACATCCCCGCTGATAAAATTTGGCCAGCTGTTCTTAAAAAAACAATCGTGAATGAAGATATATTACATTTAGTTGGGCAGTTAAAAAAAAATTATTCTGTTGGCATGCTTACAAACTTTAATGAATGGTTTAACGATATTGTAAATCGATATAAGTTAGGAGATAATTTTGACCCAATTATTGTATCTTATAAATATAAAGTGGTAAAGCCCCAACCTGAAGCTTTTCGTATTGCGCTCTCTAATATGAACATTCAACCTTATGAAGCAATTTTTATAGACGATAAGAGGCGCAACGTTATAGGAGCAAAAAAAGTTGGTCTAAATTCAGTTGTATTTACTACAACAGATAATTTAGTCAAAAAGCTTAAAAAAATTGGCGTACAATTTTAGCTTTTTTATGTAATCATCTCTTTCACGAGCATGTAAAAAAAGCTCTTGACATTGACTTAACTATTATATATACTTTAGTTAGTATGAGAACTGTCATGTACGTAAAAACAGATAAAGAAGTCAAAGAGAACGCCCAGAAGCTGGCTTCGGAGCTGGGACTTACTTTGAGTGATGTAATCAATGCCTCGCTTCGTAATTTCCTGCGAGTCAGACAGATTACTTTTTCTTCGATTCCTCACCTTACGCCCGAGCTTGAAAAGATACTCGGACGGGTAGAAGAGGATATCAAAAACAAACGCAATCTCTCCAAGCGTTTCACAAGAGTTGAGGATGCCATCAAATATCTTGATAAAGTATGACGATAATCTATCATAAGGAGTTTATAAAAACCTTCAAAAAACTTTCCCCAAAACAAAAAAAACGCTTTAAGGAAAAACTCCTTCTTTTAAATCAAGACGAATTCCATCCACTTCTCAACAATCATCCGCTTACAGGTAAATACCTAGGATATCGAAGCATCAATGTAACTGGCGATCTGCGAGCGCTTTATAAAAAACTAGCAGATGTAGTAATTTTTGTAATCATCGACAAGCACAGTAACTTATATGGGTGAAGTGTGAACGTAGCAGACAAGATTAGCTTTTCTCCACACCAAAGAACTTGACGCGGTCTACTCAACAGATGCAGCTCACAATATGGCAAAAAATATGGTATATTATACATATATCAGTGCTTTATGAAGATTTATTTTGAATGGGACGATGAGAAAAATGCCCAAAACAAGCATAAACACGGGGTCAGTTTCAAAACAGCACAGCATGCGTTTCTTGACCCGAATCGTATAGTCGCAGAAGACGTGGCCCACGGCAAAAAGGAAAGACGTTATTATTGTTTCGGTAAAGTGAAAGGAGGTGTATTAACAGTTCGATTTACCTATCGTAGTAGCAGGATTCGCATATTTGGTGCAGGTTACTGGCGAAAAGGAAAAGCATTATATGAAAAACACAATAAAATATACAAATGAACCAATCAACGCTAAAGTAGTCGAGGATTTTTTGCCACGGCCCGAACATTTTGTGATAAAACAGGAAAATATCAAGGTGACTTTAGCCTTAAGCAAGAAAAGTATTGATTTTTTTAAAAAAGTAGCAAAAAAAAACGGCGCTTCCTATCAATCCATGATTCGAGGACTCCTTGATTATTACGTTGCTCGTCAATAAGACAAGAAATTATGTTTTCTCCACGCCGTAGAAGCGCACACGGTCGGCGCGGAACATAAGGTCAAGTTCTCCTGTTGGGCCGTTTCTGTGTTTGGCAATAGAAAGTTTGACAAGTCTTTTGTTCTGATCAAGAATATCTTCAGACTCCTCCTCCTGATATAAAAAACAAACAACATCAGCATCTTGTTCAATCCCACCAGATTCCCTAAGATCCGCAAGCTGCGGTTTTTTTGATCCCCGCTGCTCAACGGCGCGGGAAAGTTGGGAAATGGCCAAAACTGGAATTTTTAACTCACGAGCCAAATTTTTCAAGCCTTGGGAGATCATAGAAACCTCAGTAACCCGAGAATCAAACCTGCGCCCCGCATCTGCAAGTTGCAAATAATCAACAACCAACAGTTTAAGATTCTTTTCTATTTTCAGCTTCCTGGCTTTAGTTCGCATTTCCAAAATAGAGATCCCGGGAGTATCATCAATATAGATTGGGGCTTCAGAAAGTTCTCCCATCGCCTCAGTAATCTTTTTAAAATCCCCATCTGAAAGTCTTCCAGTTTTAAGTCTCCAGGCATCTATATCTGCCTGGCCAACAAGTAGTCTGTCCACCAATTCTTCCTTACTCATCTCCAGCGAGAAAAAACCAACTCCCATTTTTTCCTTAACAGCAACATTAAGAGCAATGTTTAAAGCCAGTGTGGTTTTTCCGATTCCAGGGCGTGCAGCTAAAATAATTAGATTTGATTCTTGCAAACCCGCCAGCCTGTTGTCCAGCTCGGCAAAACCGGTTGCCACGCCACGCAATTTCGCACCTCTTTTAACAAATTCCTCAAGTCGCTCAAGACTTTCTGCCAAAATTTCTTTTAACTCAAGAAAATCAAGATGAAGATGTTCTTGTGAGAGAGCAAAGATTTCTTTTTCCGCAAGATCAAGAAGTTTTTTAGTTTCTTCCTTGTCATCAAAAGCCCTCTCAACCATGCGAGAGGAAAATTCAATCAATCTTCTTTTGGTGTAGGCATCTTTGACTATATGACCGTAGTGCTCGATGTAGGCTGAGGTGGGAACTGTGTTTATCAAATCAGACAAGTAAGAGGCTCCACCTATTTGCTTTAGACTTCCGTCTTTTTTAAGGGCATTTTGCAGGGTGACAAGATCAATTGGCTGCTGTTTTTCAAACAGAGAAAACATTGCAACGTAAATAAGCTTATGCTCAGGAGCGTAAAAATGCTCTGATCTTAAAAATTCAAAAACAAGATTGATGGCTGATGGGTCAATAAGAATAGCACCCAGCACTGATTTCTCAGCTGCGATATCATGAGGCGGAACTTTAAGTGCATCAGATGAGGTAGCCATAAAAGTAAGTTTTGTCCTTAACTTGCCATCACCACAATTTTCATCTCCTCTTCCAGGTCTTCTTTTTTAACAGTCAGTTGATCTGCGGGTTCGGCTTTTTCTATCCCAAATTTGGCCAAAAAAACATCAACTCCTGCCAATTGGCCAAAAACTTTCTGGTCTTTATCGGGAGTATTGTAATGCATGGGAATAACAATTGATGGTTCAATTTTTTTAACCACCTCTTCTGCCTCGTTGGCATCTATAGTATAAAATCCGCCAGCTGGCACAAGCAAAATATCAACCCTGCCCACCTCATCCAGAAGCTCCTGATCAGGCACAACTCCCATATCTCCGCAGTGGAGAATTGAGATGTCCTCAGCCTCGATTTTAAAAAGGATATTTTCTCCCCGTTTGGCTCCTTGCTCCTTATCATGATAGCTTTTAAAGCCAAAAATCCTAACATTATTTTTCTCATATTCTCCTGGCCAATCAACAACCAATGGCTCCCCTTGTACAACATCTGCCCTACTGTGATCTTTGTGGGAGTGGGAGATAGTTACAATATCAGCCTCAGTTTTGGGCCATTTGATCCCAACCGCAGCTGGGTCAAAAGGATCAGTTACGATTCTTGCCTCCTTGGTTTTGATCAAAAATGAGGCGTGGCCTAAGTATTTTATTTGCATAAGTGGAGTAAGAATAACAGAAACATTTTGAAAATACAATATACTAAAATGGCCTGCCAACTAGGCCTTGACAAACTAGATCAAACGTGTACAATTAAATTAGTTACAACAAACTATAGGACATAACTGAACCAAGTCCTGATCAAAATATGGAAGAACAATTAAAACCACCCACGTCTATTATCGATCTTCCTGCTTGGGTAAAAAGAATGGATGATCCTTTTAGACCTTTTCCTAAAGGAGCTGATGTTACATCTGCAGGACTAACGAATATTGATCGCGGTAGATTAGCTTCAGTATTAAGAAGTGGCATTGGTTGGAGGCAAGAAAATTGGCGCAGGGCAACTGTACCTGTTGCTGCCGCTGCCGCTTTATTGTTTGGAGCCTGTGGCCACTCTGGTGGTCCACACACTCTTCCCTCTCCTGGTCCTCGAGGATCTGCAACATCTAGTCCCTCAACCCTTCCAGAATCCCCATCTTCTTCTGTAAAACCAGTTTCCCCTGAACTGAAAAAGCAACAAGACGAAGTTTTAGCCAATATCCAGGAATTTGCAAGATTAAGCGATGTTAAACTTGACCAAGAACTTAATCAATCTCCTATTCAGATAGTTGGGACAGGTGACGTATGGAATATTGAAGGTCGAAATGAAAAAAACAAGAATTTAAATCTTACTAGATATCAAGGAAGGTTCGATTTTATCGACACAACCAAAGCCTTTTTATTTACTTATGGTATTCATGATTTTAAAGAAGATCAGTCTTTATTTACGACTGGCGTTTTACTTGGACTAGTAGATGTACCGGTCCAACAGTTAGATGGAACCGCAACAATAGCCTATGCAGGACTAAGAATTCCTCAAACCGTTCCAGGCTCTACTGCTTTTGATCAAGTTAAGTACAAAAGATTTGTCATTCGCTTTGTTGCCGATATGACAGGTAGGGGGCTGGATCAAATAGGACCACTTTTGGATTCATATGCTCCCTATAATTTAAACGATCACCATGAAATCCAAATATGGCCAAAAAAAGTGGACGCAAAAACAAAAGCCCAGTATTATGTTTTATCTGATAATAGTAGAGCACCCGTGCTCATAAAAAAACAGCCATATCGTCAAAAATTAGATCAGAATATTGGACGGCCAATCGATATTAATTTTGCCAATACTATAGCCATCCTATCGGCTGTAGGAGCACCTCCTACTGTTCCGTCTGGCTTTGATAAAATCTTTGGTCCCCCGCCGCTACTTCAAGCAACAGAAGATCTTTTTGGTAAAAGAATAGCTCAATTTAATAGTGAGATTGTGAAAGGAATCTCAAACCACCAGGTTCTGCCAGTGGATGTCAAGAAACTCCCCTCTTCAGATAATGGAGTAGGAACGGTGAGTGAATTACCTCCTTTTGGTTTTATAGGAATAATGGAAGGCTCAGTGAAACTTTTAATGTAAAAATACTCTTGCAACTTCATACGATCTAGTCAATAATTAATTTATGAGTAGGTTTTTGCTTGGCTTCTTAGTCCTTTTTATTCTTATAGACTTGGTCCTAGCTTGGCACTATTTTCATCCAAATACAACCACCATACCAACAAGCCCACCAAGCAAGCTAAGCCAAGCAAAAAATCAAACTCCCACAGCCTGCACTAATTTATCTCTTAATGATCCTTCTTCCCAATGTTATCAACTTGGCAAGAACAGCAAAGGTCTTTCTTTCCTGTGGTTGATAGCCAAGATAGATAAATTTTTTAACCAGGATAATAAAGTCTACGCTCAAATCGAGTGGCCGTACAGCTCTGGTTTTTTTACTTTTCAACTGCACAGCGATATTTTTGAGACCTGCAAATTGACTAGTACCCAGCTCTCACAAGGAGGCCCTTGCAATACTAACACAACTGCTCATATACTAGATATCGTCAAAACCAATCGCACACTTATCTTGAAATTTTACTCTGCAGCTCCGATCAGCAACGATAAAGATTATTTGTCCTGTCCTTCAACTACTGCTAGTTTCATTAGCGATTTTCAAACTAGTAAGATTGATCAATACAAACAATTTTCTTCAAATCAGACATGCACACCAATAATCGGACAAATATTGTATTAATTTTTAGTATCTTTTTCTTTTTAGTCTTAGTGTTATTTCTTTTCAGTGGAAAAAATCTAGAAGTTTTTGCTCAGTGTAGTGGTGGTGGACCAAGCGACTACCCTATTCTTCAGAACTGGTGTGATTATGGCAGCTGCAACGACTCGATTGTAGGACATGGAACTTCCTATTGCAGCGGATCAAGCTCTTCAAGTTGTCAAAGAATTATTAATTCAACAACCACAGAGTGTGGTGACTATTTCGGTGGAAAATGTCATAGTGCTGGTCCGCCTGGTACGACAACTTACGGGGGTGTGTCTGGTGGCTATTGTTCATATAATGGCGATGGTGGTGGACCAACTTGCACAGATTTGGGAGGAACCTGTACAAATAATTGTGGATCTAATTGTAATGGAAGTTGTATATCTGGTTACTGTCCAGGAGCGTCAGTCTGCTGTGTTCCTGGTGGTGGCGGTGGGGGAACTACTTATACTGTCTCTGTCGATTGTTCGACAAATAAAGGCTCTGGAACAATTACCTCAGGTAGCGGTAATATTAAATGTAATTGTAATATACGTGGCACTCAAACAGGTACTTGTAAACAAATCGCAAACTCCGGAGATGGTGCAACATTAATACAACAGACTAACGTAGGCTCTTTCACAGAATGGTCAGCAAGTTGTGCAAATTGCAATAAGAATGGCTGCAGTGATTTTAAAAAAGACTGTACTTTGAGAGAGATAAAAAGCGACGTCACTGTAAAAGCCTCTTTTGTGGGAAAAGATAATATCAATATCCAATGCGCTGGGAACGGGAGTGGAACAATTTATAATCAAAGCGTTAAAGACCAAAATGGTAACGATACAGTTGTCGGTACGTGCAACAATGGAAATGGCAATTATACAGTAGCATGGACAGATCAAGCCGCAATTACGCTGTATGAGAAGGCGAGCTCTGGTAGTAAAGAAGATCCTTGGAAAACAGTCAGCTGTGGAAGCAGCAATTGTAGTAGATGTCCAAATGGAAGCATCAATCCTGACGGTACTGTTAATGGTTACCCTTATAATTGCAGATTTGAGGATAATCAACTTAAAAGCAATGTTAATGTCCAAGCAAATTTTAGTCCTGGTACTGCAACAGCGACTTTTACGGGCAATCTCCAAGAGTATGGTGGGCAACAATTTTGTAGCCCCAATATTGCTGCTAACGCTCCGAGTATAACCTTAAGTGCTATTGGTGCGTCGGCTCCGGTCACTTGCCCGGTCGATACCAATAACACCTACAACTGCAAAATCAGCTCTACTGCGGGTAGTAGTCTGTCTAAATTTAACATAACTGCCACTGCAACCAATTATGCCAACGGCCTATGGTCACTCTCGCCCGGCAGTAACAACCAATGTGACAAAAATTATTTTACATCTACGGATAGTCAAGATACGATTGCCGCTGGTGGTACTGGAGATTATAATTATAATCTCTATTTCCAGCTTCAGAGCGATTGGGTAAAACTCAAGGATTCCTCTTTTGCAGGTAAGTCAACTTTGTCTAACATAATCCCCCAAAATGTAGTTGCTTATGATAAAGTAGATGATCTTGATGGTAATACCTGCGTTAGTGGCGTAGGAGGTAGATGTTTTATTATCAATAATACAAGTCCCAGCAACAATCCTGGGGCAGCAACTGCTCAGTCAGTAAATGTTGGAACTGCAGACGTGTCAGTAAATAAATGGCAAGCTGATAAGAATCCCTTTAGCGCAACTTTGACCGTCAGCTCTTTTCTTGACTATGTTAAGGGCAGAAAAACTTACCAGTCTATTAACAACTTATCGCAGATAACTACTGGTGATACTATTTACATTATCACTGGAGATCAAACAATTTCTAATAATGGAGTCTTCAATAACAACAACGTTGTACTTATTGTCAAAGGAAATATTACTATTGATGACCCCAAATTCAACCCCCAGGAGAAATCCCTGGCTATTTTGGCAACTGGGGATATAATCCTTACCAGTAAAGTCAATGAACTGGATGGGATCTTTATAGCAGATAGTACAATAAATACCGGATCAAGCAGTCAAGGATTAAAAATCAAAGGTAATCTGATCGCAGGAGCATTAAATAATCAAAGAGCTTTAGCTAATAAATTTCAACCATCTGTTTTTATAGTTTTTGATCCGCATTATTATTTTGACCTGATTACTCAGTTGTCAAGCTTATCTTATGAGTGGAAACAATTACAATAAACGATCGGGTCAGGTGCTACTGATAATAGTTTTGCTTCTTGCAGTTCTTTTGACTGTGGTTCTTTCTTTGTCTTTCACTGCCAAAACTGAAACCCAACTGACTAAACTTGAGGAAGATAACCAAAAAGCCCTAGCTGCTGCAGAGGCCGGGATTGAGGCAGAAATTAATCAAAAAGTAGGGGTTGCACCTGTTGCAATTAATACTCTTCCTGGGCTTGGCAATTTTAGTGGCCAGGTCAGCGTCAGTGGGACAAGTGGGATAACCTTTTTGACTCCGCTTATTCTGCCCAATCAGCAATACACTTTTTATCTTGTCGACTACAATGACGGTAAATTTTATAATAAACCGCCTTATTCAGGAACTGTCAATATTCACTACGGATTAAAAGCTGGCGACTGCGATAGTATGGCTCTTGAGATAACGGTTTTAAGTGGAGATCAAGCTCCTTTCACCATTTCAAGGTGGGTTGCAGATACAAGCAAAACTTTAGGTTCGACAGTTAATAATATCGGTGAAAAAAATACTCAGACAAAGGATGGGGTAACTTTTTACTGTGATTTAACGGACCAAGACAATGGTGGCAATGGAATACATGGTATTAAAAAAATTAACAATGCTAGACTTATGCTTGTTCGCAATGTTAATGGTAAATCAATAAATACTCAGCTTGATTTTGAAGGCACTGATGCAAACAATAATCGCTGTTTGAAAGGTACAACTGCTGGTCTGTGTCCTCAGGGAAAATATGTTCAATCAACTGCAACCACTCAAACTGGGGTGACCAAACAGGTCCAACTTTTTCAGTCCTATCCCCAACTGCCAGCGGAGTTTTTCCCGACCAGTTTCTAAACAAACTTCTCAAAAGTAAGATGCTCTGGAGACAGATTTTGCGCAAGAAAATGCTGTCTTAAAGACTCTACAATATTTGCATCTCCAGCCAAATACCAATCTGCATCAGGAAGGTGAGTTTTAAGATTTCTTTTATGTTGGTTTAAAACTTGCTGAACTCTACCTAGGCCAAAATAAGGTTTGTGCTCCTCAGGCAAAGAGTCCAAATTTGGCTCACGTGATAAACAGATCGTAAATGTGAAGTAAGGATATCGTCTGGTCAGCTCTTTAAAAAGGTCAAAAAAATAAACGTCCGGTAAGGTTTTAATACCCCAGTAGAGATAAAACTCAACCTTAGGATATTTAACCAGCTCAGACTGGAGTATTGACAAAACCGGTGCAATCCCCGTGCCTGTTGCCATAAAAAATTTCGGACGTGCGTTTTCTTTCATGATAAAAACTCCTGCGGGGCCTTTAAATTCAATTTGCTCGCCCGGGTTAATTTGCTTTAAGTAATCGGAGCCGATGCCACGGGGCAGAACTTTGACCAATAGAGTAAATGCCTTTTTCTGCTGATCCGGCGAGCAAATTGAATACTGTTTGACTTTAAAAGACCCATCAGCTTGCGGAACCTCAAGCAACATGTACTGTCCGGGCTTGAAGCTTAGCTTAGGCCTCTTTGGGCAAACAAAAGCAAAAGTAAAAACATCTGCGGTAAGTTGCTGTTTAGCCAAAAAAATCGTCTTGAACGTTTGAACCATTAACAGAGTAAAAATTACAATCGTGCTCTTTGATTAATTTCCGCCTCAACCAATTCTCTAGGCTTGCCGTATTTAAGTCTGGAAAGTTGGATTACAGCTTGGGCAATCTTGTCATTGGCCAGGGCTTTACTCTGAGCCATATCTTTGGTCAAATCAACAGAAAAAGGCGGCACTGGCTCATTATGAACTATTGTTTTCATATAAACGTGGAAGCGCTCAATATTGATAAGATCAGACTCTCCAAAAACAGGCTGATATTCCCTTTGCAAATATGAGGCGTCTGTAACCCCAACTCTAAAGGAGATCAAAGTTCCAACGTTGCCAAAAACTGCATTTTTAACCTCCTCCTCAACCTGTCCTATAAACTGATTAGCAACTGTGAGATTGAGATGGTATTTTCTGGCCTCAGACAAAATGGTGGCAAAATCAGGTGTGGCAAAGTTTTGAAACTCATCAACGTAGAGGAAAAAGTCTCGTCTTTTATCCTCAGGGATTTCCTGCCGACTCATAGCAGCAACCAGGATTTTGGGAATTAAAACCAGTCCCAAAAAGCTTGAATTTTCTTCTCCCAATTTTCCTTTGGACAGATTGATAAGCAAGATCTTACCCTCATCCATTACTTTTCTAAAATCAACAGCTGACTTGGACTGTCCGATTATGTTTCTTATCAGTTTATTGGTAACAAAACGACCAAACTTGGAGACGATGTAGTCCAAAACCTCTGATTTGTGAAAGTCAGAAGTCTGGGCAATCTGGTCGGTCCAGTAGCGGCGGATTATTGGGTCTTTTACTTTGGGCAAAAGTTCCTGAACAAATTTGGCATCAGTTAAGGCCCTCATTATCTCAACAAAAGTGGATCCTGGATCTGACATAACAGTCAGCATTGCATTTCGCACGGCGTGTTCAAAACGCGGGCCTATGATCCCTGTTCTTTGTGGATCATAAAGCTTGTACATCAGATTGATAATGGCTGTTGTCATAAAATGCTGCTCCTGCTCACCATAGGCCTCCACCAGATTTAGTCCCATTGGACGCTCTGAATCAGATGGATCAAAATAGATAACATCCTCTGCTCTGTTGGGTGGAATATACTTGACAATCTCATCTATTAGATCTCCATGGGGATCAATGACACACACTCCATGTCCGGCTTTGATGTCTTGAATTGCCATCTCCTGAAGAAGTTGGGATTTTCCTGTTCCTGTTTTACCTATGATATAGACGTGGCGCCTGCGATCGTCCCAATCGATGTAAACGGGTCTTTTGACTCCTCGATAATAACCCTGTCCGATAAAGGTGCCACCGGAGGTTTGCACCTCCGCAGACACTGGCGCAGTTTTGGCTTTAAGCCAGTGGATATGAGGAGTCTCAACTGTTTTGTTGGGAAAATGGAAAAGAGTTGCCAGCTCCTCTGAGGAAAAAATTGATGTTCTTTTAAACACAGGAGTCTCTATAATCGGGAAGAATTTATAGATGAAATTGATCATAAACCCTCCTTTGAAGATTACCCATTTGGGTGAAGAGAGGGAATTTAAATCTGAATTAAACTGGGAAAAAGCGGTTTTAATATTTTTAAGATGAGCATCTGCTAGGGTTTTGCTTGGGGAGGAGACAACAATTCTGATTGTTGTATCAAAACCTGGTTTTGAGCTTTTTTCATCAACCTTCTCTAGTGTTTTTTGGTCGGTTTTAAACGTTGCCTTTTCTGGATCCGCCTCGGTCTTTTTGACTGAGGAGACATAGGATTTGCCATGCTTGCTCCATTTTGATCTGGCCGGCCTGATTAAAAGTTGGACCTCAGCCCCCTCCTCGTCTGCCATCTTGGACAGCGCAGAAGTGATTGCTGCCATAGGGTCGGTTGCCAGTTCTTTGAAAGTTTTAAGCGGCATATAGGTTGCATGTTTTTGAACAAGACTGGCATAGGCTACTTTTCCGTTTTCGGTAAAAATATTTGGCTCATCAACGCGTTTGATATCGGCAGATGGATAATAACCGTAGATCGTTTTTTCAACAAGATCAATAATTTTGGCTGGGGCCGAGACATAAAATCTGATATCTGCCCTGTTGCTGACTATTTCAAAAGCCACAGCCTCCTCAATATCAAAAGCGGACTTCCAACCGGATTTTTTGAGCGAGCTTAACGAGGCAAACATCTGTTCTGCAGCATCAATTTTGATTTCATTATCTTTGGAAAGGGCTACTTCAACTGTAACCATCTCCAGAGAAGATTGTTCTCTTTTTTTTAGACGAAAGTAAAGAATAAGCAGATAAACTGCCAAAAAGGTAAATCCTGCCGCAAGCAGTGCAGCCAAAAGAGCTAAACCAAAGGTAATTAATCTGTCAATCAGTAAATGTAGATCCATGAAAAAATTATATAATAGAAACGCGATGAAAAAGAAGTCATTTATCAGCAAACCTTTCAGTATGGTGCTTGCTTTTATCCTTGCTCTCTTTCTGCTTGCTAATATTATATCATCTCAAACCATTTCTCCCCTGTATTCTGGTGTAGTAAATGAGAATGAGGCCGCAGTGGTGGCTTATTTAAAAAAGATAAAAACACTTCCGATTTTTCCCTCCCAATTGGCATATTACCAGACAATTTATGGTCCTTCTTTGGCTCAGCAGGTTAACCTGCAGGATTTGCAACTTAAATATCAAATCTCACGCTTTAAAAAAGGGCTGCAGCTTAATCCTTACTCCAGAGATGTACTTTATAATCTTTACCTTCTTTATAGTGACAAAGAAGATAAGCAGATGGCCCAAGAATACTTAAGAAGGGCTCAGGCAGTTGATCCAAATTTGCCCAACTAAACAGACACTGTGTTAAAACAAGCTAAGGTTTTAATTAAAGGCGATGTAATAGGAGTTGGTTTTCGCGCTTGGACTGTAATTCAGGCCAAAAATAACGATGTAAAAGGCTGGGTCAGGAATGTTTTCCCTAACGTTGAAGCTTTGCTCCAAGGTAGAGAAAGCAAAATAAAACAGATGCTTACCAAATTAAAAGAAGGTTCACCTGTTGGAAGAGTTGATGAGGTTAAAATAACTTGGGAAGAGCCGCAGGAAGTATTTTCAGACTTTGCCATTACTGGATAATTAACTATTTATATGCACACTCCACTCACCAACAGAGACTTTTTTAATATTCTTTATGCAAACGTTAATGGTTATTCTATCTCCGCTCAAGGTCGGGACAAGTTGGGCTATTTCTATTTCGGTCACTTCTATGGCGAGATCACCTACGGCGGATTTAGCCAAATGCTAAAAGCAGCATTGCCGCAAAAAGGAGAAGTGTTTTATGATTTGGGATCAGGCACTGGAAAAGCAGTCCTGCTGGCTTCATTATTGGGAGATTTTTCTAAACTGAGGGGGATTGAGGTAATCAAAGACCTGCACAATGCAGCTGTGGACTCTCTGGCTTTTTACAAAAACAATATCACTTTGCAGCTTTTGCCCAAAAAGCATCAGCAAGATATTGATTTTATCCATGATGATTTTGCCAATTCTGATTGGTCCGATGCAAATATCCTTTTTATGAATGCCACTTGTTTTTCTTACGAACTTAGTCCGGCTTTAATCAAAAAGCTAGAGGCGCTTAAAAAAGGCACAAGAGTCTTGACCAATACACTACCTATCCCTTCTTTTGAATATGTAGTTGAACGTTTGGGCAACTTTTCTTTTACTTGGGGAAAAGAACAAGCCTTCCTCCACACAAAATTGTAGAAAAATGTTAGCTAGGTTTGTCTCCTGGTGAAATATCAAACTAGGATATTTTATTGCTTCAACTTCTCCTCTGTTGTTATTTTTAAGCTATGACCATCAAAATCAAATTTAAATATGATTGAATTATTACGGTTATTTGTAACGTAAAGATTCTGCATTGCTCCAGGTACTCCTTTTTGAGCAAAAATGGAAACACCGTATTCTCGGGGCACCTCAGGAATATTGGCGAAATCGTGATTAGTTGGCGCACTGGTTTCAAGTCCTGCGTCCCTTGCCACCCAGTACAAGAGTGAGGCTAAATGACAGACTCCATCTCCAGTCAGGTATCCGTCAGATTTAAACCCTTCAGATAAGTTAAAATGGGCATTTGTGGTTTTTATTACTTTTACTTTATACGGTAAGAGTATTTCGTCGTGGAACGCAAACGTCTGGCCCTGTGGAAGAACAAATTCGAAGTAGTTAGCTTTTCTTACATTTTGCCAATCAATAGCTTCATTTTTCTTTACATTATTGCTCATATAAGCAAGGGTTAAAAGGATATTGTCTTTAAAAACGGCGTTAATAGAAGGATCTTCGTATCTTTTTTCTAAGGAAATTGTATGAGCCGCCAATACGTGCCCATCTGGAGCAATTCCAGAAACTACAATGGGGGCTGTAAACATGAGTATTGTTATCAACAGTACAGTGTCTCTTAGACTTCTCATAAAAAAAATATAGGCTCGTTTAAGAGCCTAATATCTAGGTTTAATTATCTCATACTATAAGATAAAAATCAAGCCTAATCGAGTCTTCTTTACTTTTGACTTTTAATTGGTTAATCTATTAATAATGAGGAAGAAATCGAAGCTAAAAAAGATAAAGACAGGCAAAGTGCTGATTGTAATCTTTTTCGCCTTGGTTGGTCTTTTTGCTGTTGGAATAATAAATTTAGGCTCAAATTACAAATTTTGTGCCAACTCAATTACCTGCATCAGGGATCTTTCTGGAAAATATGAGCCTGATAATACTGGGGTCTTTGAGGGTAGAAATGTTATAGGCCCAGCCAGCCTGGCTCAAAAGTATGGGGAAAAGCAAGTGTTGGGCGAGGCTGCTCAAACAAATAAACACATCTATATTGATTTGAGTAGCCAAAGGCTAACTGCATATGAGGGAAGTCAGTTAATATTTGATTTTCCAGTTTCAACTGGAAAATGGTATCCTACTCCAACAGGAGAATTTAAGACTTGGATAAAACTTCGCTATACTCGTATGGCTGGAGGAAATCCTGCGATTGGAACTTACTACAATCTACCAAATGTACCTCATACTATGTACTTTTATAATGATCAATACCCTAAAACGCAAGGCTTTGGCTTACATGGAGCTTACTGGCATAATAACTTTGGTCATCCGATGAGCCATGGATGCGTCAATATAGGCCTTGATAATGCGGAAAAACTTTTTAACTGGGCCCCTGTGGGCACTCCAGTCACTATTTCCGGCACCACCCCCAGAGAATAAAGCAAGTGAGCCGAGGGAGGCTCGTAGGATGAAACATCTGGAAAGAAGTATTTTGATAAATTCTAGCGCACTTTCAATCAATTTAAAAAGTTTCCTCGCGGATTAGACTTTGTACTCCTTTTTAAGAAAGCGTTTAGGAGTTACAATAGCCATAGGTTTTACTACATTTGTAATGGTTTTTGCCATGAAATCTATATCTAATGTCACAAAATAATGAGCCTTACTTTTTATAGCTCCAGCTAATATAGGGGCGTCTTTTTCATTGATGTATTTCTTGCACTCAATAACTTCCTCTTCTGTTGGAGTAGTTAATTTCAATTTTGCCTGAAGCAAATACACGTTTAATCTTTGTTTCCCTTTCTGGTTTAACTTTTGGGCGACGTTTCTTTTTACTTCACCAACCACTTGTGGAGAAATTACCCCCTGAATCTGACTTTTATGACATAATCCCAAGATTATTGCAGAAGCACCTGTTCGTGACCTGGATGCAGCAAATAATACTGAAGAGTCAATAAATATTAACTTCATGGTAGTTCCGGCCACAATTCATCTATCTTTTTGAGCATCTCGGGAGTCAATTCATCTTCTTTTGCCCATCTCTCAATCTCTTCCTTTGTAAATGTTCTGTATTTTCTTTCCTCTCTTGGTTCAATAATGACTTTATTGCCTTCAATTTTTATCTTCGCAACGTCTCCTTCTCTAAGACCTATCTGTTCCCTGATTTTTTTGGGAATGGTGATAATACCTTTTGTAAGAACATTCACCCACTTTTCCTCTGCTTTACTCTGAGTCGTTTGCATTGGTCTAAAAAACAGAATTTCTAACTTTCTATATTATAGATTATATCCATAAACTTGTCAATATTAAAACTCTGTTTTCGCATGGACTGGAACACTTTTGAGGCTATTTTTTTAAAGTAGGGAAGAGACTATCAATAAATTAAGGCTGGTGTGAACCAGCTGTCCCAAGAATGGAACTCCTGGCAAGAGTATTTATAAAGGTTCTTCAGGTATTTAGACATGTCAATATGAAAGGTTAAAAAAGTAATTGAAGTTTTTGGATTATCTTCTGTGAATTACTGCTTTTGCTCTTCTGATCAGCGGAAAAGTTATTAAAACAACCCCGATAATAGCACTAAGCGAACTTGGGACGGCCTCGACTAAAGATTGCCCGTCATTCTGATGGTAAATACCGCTGTGGATTTCTTCTGAAATAGTAACCATTGTGGCATTTGCGAATTGATTCGGAGAAACTAATCGCAAACCTTCGTATCCGGAGATTATTAGCTTCGCCTTTTGGAGATTTTTTTCTGAAGGAGCTGGAATTATTTTATTTGCTTGTCTGTGTGAGCTATCCCTAAGCTGTACACTTTTATCCAAACCAAAAGCACCTGCTCCAAATAACACTGCTCCAGAAACTAATCGCTTAATATCTTTTGCCATAACTAAGAACAGATTATATACTATCCTATAGTAGAAGTCGAGAGAATTGAATGTGTTGCTGGAACAAGCTCAATAAGAGACGGTGAGCCCGGAGAGACTCGAACTCTCAACAAATAGCTTAAAAGGCTACTGCTCTGCCAGTTGAGCTACGGGCCCAAAGATTTATATTTTACCAAATACCGTATAATAATGCTTATGGACGGGACTTTGGGAGATACGCCGTGGCAAAGATTAATCAATCTCTTGGTTCTTTTTATCGAGGGCTTCTTAGGATCGTATCAACTTTTCGTAATCATGGCCGGAGCAATCTTTATCCTGATAATCGGCTTCTTCCTACTTATTTTTAGGTGAGAAATCCACTAGGAATCTCATGTGGACCGTGCCGGGCTCGAACCGGCGACCTTGCGCATGCCATGCGCACGCTCTTCCAACTAAGCTAACGGCCCTTTCAAGAAATACTCCATTACTGAACTTGCTAAAAGCTCCAGTTCCAGTTGAATCTCGGTGCTAAAATAGTAAATAGTGCACACTCCTTTATAGTCTTTCTTTTGTGTAGGCTTACCTTCTGTTCTTTTATCTAGATAGCTTGGATAAAATTGTTTTGACTTAATCTGAGTTAGATTTTGCCAGAACCTCTCAAGAGTTTTAACTTTTTGGTCAAATCTGCATTGAACTCTTGCCCTAATCTTTTCTTCATCGATATTATAACAATTTTTTAAAAGGGTCAGGTAAAATTTGATAATCGTTGGATTAGAGTTTCCTAGGGTAAGAACCTGTGTACTTTTGTACTTTGCTCCTTCACCAAGATACAAAATACTTAATATCAGTTTCTGAATAGGTATATCAAGCTTCTTCAAAAGATGAATATTCCGCTTGAGCAAAGAACTTAAATATTCTTCTCTTATCTTTTTATTAGTTATCAGTGCAAGCTTCCTTATCCTCTGTAAATGCGTTTTGTTAATATTTCTTAACTTATCTCCATACCAGGCAGGTAGGCTTATATCTTCACACCAATAAGATAGTGTGCTCTTGGGAATCTTTACTTGTAGTATTTTTTGGATTTCTCTGTATGTTTTTCCTTTTGCCCTCAAATTTTGGGCTTTAAGTCTCAAAAGTTGATTATTCACAGTTTATTTTAGACTCTTATGTATATAAGTGTACAATGGTATGCTCAACAGATCAACGATGATCATTTCAATCTTTACATATTAGAGTACCATCTCTAAGAATGACGTATAATAGTCTTCGTGATATTTAAAGACCGACGGCAAGCCGCAAATAAACTTCTTGCTCTGCTCAAAAAAGATTTGCAACTAAAACAAACAAAACCCATTATTATTTCTCTGCTTCGCGGTGGAGTAGTTTTAGGTAGCTTAATTGCTACAAAACTAAAAACGCAACATCTCCCTCTTGCCGTTGTTAAAATTCCTGCTCCGGCTAATCCAGAGCTGGCAATAGGAGCTATCTGTTTTGATATAACTTATTTGGAAAATAAAGTCATTGCTTGGTTAAATTTGCCAAAAAGAGCTGTCACTGATCAAATTAAAGTAGCTCAACATAAATTTTTAGAATATTGTCAGAGATTTGGACTACAAGAAAATAGTTATCGAAAGCTAACCAATAAGGTTGTTGTTTTAGTTGATGATGGGATCGCCACCGGCGCCTCTGTAAAGGCCGCCTTATTATTTTTACGCAGCAGGGGGGTTGCTAAAATTATTCTTGCCGCACCTGTTGGACCAGCCGATACTGATTTTTTCGGCTTTGATAAAACATATTTCTTGCATCAACCCGCTTCATTTGGTGCAGTGTCACAGTTTTATAAACACTTTCCCCAAATTACTGATCAAGAAGTGAAAAGGTTATTACTTACAAATTAATAAGACTACATTTATTATCCAAACAGCCGCATCTCCCCTCAATAGCAATCATCGGACACATCATTCTTCCCTTTGGGGCCGGGTGCTGTCTGGCCCACTGTTTATTCAAACAGTTTAAATTGCAAGCTCCTGCCCATGCGCAATCGCTGTCTGTTTGACAGGTTAAGGAATCGATAACGGCGGCCGTTGGGGTTGGTTTAGGCACCACGATAATGGGCTGATAGGGCAAAGGTTGTAGTGTGCTCTGATATTGTATCCCCAGATAAAAACCGGCAAAAGGAAGCGTAATAAGTAAAAACATCGCCAAAAACTTTGAGAAGGCAGTTACTTTGGTCCAAGATTTAGGAATTGGCATAGTCTTCTGTCATTCAATAATTGATTTTTCCTCATCTGAGGAGATGACGCGAAAGCCGACATGCGATTGACCAGCAAAAAAAAGACCTTCGCCGATTCCAGCTGAAAGCAGAAAATGCTTTTCACCACCTGTAAGATAAAAGGTTTGGGTAATCTTATCAACAGCCGCAGTTGATTGTTTCAAAATTATCTGTAAACTGGAATTGGTAATAATGGCTCTGCCTTCATTTGTGGCTATGAAATCTTCAACGTCCTGAGTAATTGTAGTTAATCCCAAAAGGTATTTTCTTGCTCTTTTGGCAAAGTTGAAAAGGTAGATCCCCGAATCTTTGTTTTTTATAAGATACCAAGCCTCATCAACAACCAAAACTCTTTTTTTTCTTTCTCGTCTTATTCTATTCCAAATGTAATCCAAAACAATATACATAGCAACTGGCCGCAAGTTTTCCTCCAGATCCCTTATCCCAAAAACTGTAAATCTATTTTTGATGTCAAAGTTGGATTGCTGATTAAAAATTCCAGAGGCTGATCCTGTGACAAATTTTTCCAAACGGTCTGCCAACTCTCTAGCTTCTGGAGTCTCCATCCCAATTAAAACCTTGTATAAATCTTCAAGAAGTGGTGGTTCATTACCAAAAGTTGCTGGGTCTGGCGTGATATTTTTAGCTTTGTAGGTTGTAACTAAAGACCGGTCCAGCAGGGCGTCTTGTGAGGGAGTTAAATCTCCCATAATAACCCTCATTAAAGAATGCAGATCCAGAATTTTATTTTGCAATTCGTCAGGTTCCGGATTATCTTTGGTTAAATCAAAAGGATTGATTTTATATTCTGAGCTTCCAGAAAACTCTACATATTCTCCATCCACTGACTGGGCCAATTTTTTGTATTCATTTTCCGGATCAATAATAATAACATCCACATCCATCATCAGCAGTCGCAGCGCTTCCAGCTTGACTAAAAAACTTTTTCCTCCACCTGACTTACCCAAAATCACCGAGTTGGCATTTTCAAGCGTGAATCTATCAAAAACAATCAAACTGCCATCGTGTTCATTAATGCCATACAAAATACCCTCGTTTTTGGTTAAAGAAGCAGTTGAAAAAGGAAAAGTCATCGCCAAGGAAGTTGTATCCATATTTCTCCATACCTGCAACTTATCGTAAAACATCGGCAAAGTAGACTTAAACCCCTCTTCCATCTCCAAGGTAGCTCTTCTTGAGACGATAAGCAAAGAGGCCAAAACAGAATCAACTTGTTTAGTCAGCTCATTCAACTCCTGTGGCGAATCACCGGGAATAGTGATGTATAGTCCAAACTGGAAAAAACGCTCCGCCCCTTTGGCCAACTCTGCCTGCAAACCCATTGCATCATCCAAAGCAACCTGTACCGTTGGATCAACTACCTTACCGGCCTTAACATCGTTTTCAATGGTGGCCTCCATCTCCGCAATTTTTCTTTTTAAATCTTCCAGTACTTCTTTTGATTCTGTTGGATAAATATACATTGAAACGTACAGAGGGTGATCAAAAGTAATTAAAGAGTAAAGCCAATTGGCAGAAACATAGCGGGGATAACCAACGACAAAAAGAGTTGTGTAATACTTGCTGCCTATTCTAATATTGTTAAAGTCAACCTCGACAAAAGAAGGAGCAATGATATCTTTGACTGAGACTGTTCCTTGACCCAAAAGATTGGCTGCAGTGCTGGAGGAACCGTTGGGGCGATTGGATGATTTTTTACCGAAATTTAAACCGAGCATAAAGTCTAAAAAATATTAACTTGTTAAAACAACGTCTGTATAACTCCCAAGTGGCGCAAGTTGTCTTCCAGTTGAGGACGGGTTATATAAATTGTAATAAAGTTCTGCTGTTTGTTGCTCTTGCAGTACCGTTGCCCGCAAGCCAATTTTGGCCAACAGCCTAATTAAATTGTCTCTTTTGGGATAAAGAGAAATTTTGGCGCGACTTAGGACATACTCTTTATTAAGCTTGCCCGTTTTGGCTGATACACCAAGTTCAAGTGGAGAAAAGGGAATAACGAAAAAAAATCTTTTTTCTAAAACCGCACTTTTTTTGACAATTGTCTTTATAAATTCTTGATAGCTTAGCAGTCTTTTTTTTATATTCTCGTTTATTTGTTTATTTACTTTATTGGCAAGGTATTCTAAATATGAGGAAATGTCCATTCTCTTTGATAAAATCAAAATTTGCACAGGAAAAGACAAAGAGTTTAAGAGACTTCCGTAGGCATAAATGATTGATGTTTGCTCCTCAGACGAAAGCAGCCAAAAGTTTACTGCGCCAACTTCAATAATGATGGAGGCAGAATTATCCTTCATCAATAAAATATCGTCTTTTATCTCTTCTATCTCTATAAAAGCCTGAGTTGATGCCTTAACTGGGGCTGTTGGTTTATGGTTTTGCACGATAAAAAAACAATGTTATAACATTTCTTTCGAGTGAATCTCTACTGGGCTAGGATTATTTTCCTGCAATTTTATCTTCATTGTATCAAAAAAGAAGGTGCCTTTTGGATCTTTTACTTCAAATGTGTAATCTCCAGGAGGTAACTTATTGTAAGTGGCAAAAATTCCATGAGGATTGGTTTTAAGCAGCCTTAAAGCGTGATCTTGCTGATCTTTAAGATAAATCAAAATGCCAGGTAAAGGAATCTGCTTATTATTTTTGATTACTCCGGCAACAAAAGGTCTCTTTACTGCTTGGGGAGGGATTTGGGTAGATTCTGGCTGCTTAACAACTACTTGGGGAGGGTTTGTTTGTTTTATCGGTGGGGCTTCAGCCTGCTGAGAAGGAAGAATTGGCTCTTCTTGTTGCTTGTTCACGTCTTCAAATTGCTGCTTAGGGGTAGTGTCAGACTGGGTAACTTTGCCTGTTCTGGCAAGATATTCACCCAGTTTTTGCTGCGCTTCAACATGCGTTGAAATCTTTTTAGGGTCGGTTGTTACCACATTTGTCAAAAAATAGACGGGTGAGTTGTCTTTTCGGTAATAGTATTGTGTCGCTGAGACTAGTCTTCTGATAAGGTTTTTAATAAATACATCCATTGGCCGATCATTAATCGGAAAAAAAGCCAATCCAACTCCCCATGCTCCTATCAAAAAACCCAAAATAAAGTTTAGTATTGGAATAGGAAAAACTCTAATAACAATATAACCCAAGGGGATAAAAACGATTAAATACAAAAACTGCCTCAAGGTCATAAAACCAATAAGCTTAAATTCAAAGGTGGTAATTTGCCGGGGAACCGGATGCTGCTCCATAATTTTAGTATAAAGTATAAAGTAACAAGTATCTAGTATTAGTATAAAAACCTCCAGGCTAGTTGAAGATGTTGGAAGGTATTACTGCTTAACTCCTAATTTATTAAGATATTGAATTAATTCTTCATCGGTCGTGTATAAAATTCCTTGTAATCCAACTTTTGCAGCTGCTTCTATATTAATGTAAGTATCATCTATAAAAAGTGCTTCATCTGCTTTGACTTTGAGCATTGTAAGCATCTTTGTAAAAGCTTTAGGATTGGGTTTAATGACTTTATGAAGTGAGGATATGAGTATTTGATCAAAATAAACCGGTAAATCATTTTCCTCAAGAAGGTATTTAAACCAAGGATAAGTAAAATTAGTAAGAAGCCCCATTTTGTATTTTTTCTTTAATTGTTTTATTACCTTAAGAAGGTACGGATTGATAACAAATTTTTCTTTTACTTCTGCCCAGACTTGTTGGGGTGTTTTACCAGATGCTTTTGATAAAATATCCATAAACTCCTCATGTGATATTTTTGCACTATCAACTTCTTCAGATATTTTTTGAAAGAGGTCTTCCTTCTGATTAATATCGGGAATTGTCTGTCTTAACCAAAGCCAGTAACCGTTTTTACTTATTACGCCAGCGTAATCAAAAATAATTGCCTTAATCATTAAAGAAATTATAGCAAGGATATTGGAGTCCATTTACCTGTAGGTGACAGGTATGGCTTTTTGGGGCAAAAGCAAGCTCAAGCGCCGAGCTGTTTTATTCACTCTTTCAATGTAGGCTTTGATTTTTTGACCAGTTTTGAAATCTTCTTCTCCTGTTAGCTTACTGGCATGGATTAGTCCTTCAATCCCCGGCTCAAGTCTGACAAAATAACCATATTTTTCTTTGCGGACAACTTCTCCTTCCACCTCTTTATCTTTGGGATACTTTGCCTCAATGTCTTGCCAAGGATCGTAGCTTAGTCTTTTAATAGAAAGATTTAGTTTAAGATCATCTTTATTTTTTTCAACAACCATCACATCCAACAGATCTCCTGGTTTAGTAAAAGAGGAGATATCAGTAACTTTCTCCCAAGATATTTCCGAAATGTGAATTAATCCTTCAACACCGTTTACTTCACAAAAAATCCCAAATTCAGAAGAGCCCAAAACCTTGGCTTTGTACTTGTCTCCTACTTTAATCTTGTCAAACTGGCCTTTAAGTTGTTTTTGTGAGATTTTAAGAGCAGCGGCTTTTTGTGAAACTACTAATCTATTTTTTGCTTGATCAACCTCCAAGACTTTTACTTTAATTTTTTGTCCCTCGAGTTTTTCTGGACTGTTGAGATAGTCTTCTGTCAATTGAATCTTAGGAATTACTCCCCTTATCCCCATAAAGTCGACAAAGACCCCTCCTTTTCCGTACTGACCACAAACCACCTCTATTTCTTGCTCCTTTTTCTTTTTCTCCTCAAGAATCTCCCACTTCCCTTTATCAAAAAACTTCTGCATTGAAACAACAGGAAAACCGTCTCTTGATTCTTCAGAAATAATTCTAACCCTAACGACATCATCTTCTTTAAGATAGGGAAGATACGTGGTAATTTCTTTGACTTCTCTGTCTCCCAAGACTGCGTTGGCTTTGGCTCCGATATCAAATAGAAGGCTTTTTTTGGAGATTGCTACTATTTTGGCATCGATTTCTGCGCCTTTTTTAATTAAAGGAATATTTTGTTTTTGCAGCAAAATCTCCATCGGGTGAAGGGTTTGGGTTGAGCTGGTTTTGGGAGTTGTTTTTTTGGCGTTTTGTGTCGTAGATTTACTTTTTGCTGTTTTTTTGTCTACCATCAGTTAGAAATCCTCCCTCGCCCGCCTCTTAGGCTTTAGCCAAGGCAGGTCTTCTTTTAGCCAATATTCTATCATAAATTGTAAAATTTATCTATGGAAAATGTTTCTGGTTTAAACTGGGTAGATATAATTTTCTTGGTATTGTTAATCTATTTCGCAATGACTAGTAAGGGTTGGCTGCGAACATTAATTGATCTTGGCGGTTTTCTTTTTTCTCTGTTTGCTTCCTACAGACTATATTCTTTTGCTGGTGGCTTCTTCAGCCGCCTCCTGGCTCTCCCAAAGGGTTTTGCCGCGGTCTTGGGTTTTTTCTCAATCTGGTTTATAGCTGAAATGCTATTTTTTTTGTTTGCTTATAAAACTTTTAACCGTTTCCTCCAAAAACAGACATCGCCTCCTGATCTTATCCTTGGCTTTATTTTAGGACTTTTCCAAGGGGCTCTGATGTTTCTTTTTTTCATCAGTCTTGTTTTTGCTCTACCTGTTCGCGGCCAAATAAAGCAAGATATTTTAGACTCAACAACTGGTCCCTTTTTTGTAAATACAGCCCGCTCTTTTGAATCAGAGGTAAAAAATGTTTTTGGTGGAGCAGCCAACGAGACTCTTAATTTTCTAACTGTCAAACCAGAGTCAGGGACAACTGTTGATCTTGGTTTTAAGCTTATCCCAAACCAAATTACCTTTGACTTCTCCTCAGAGTCAACGATGTACCAGCTTGTCAACAAGGAGCGTCAAGATAAAGAAATAAATAGCCTCAGCTTTGATGATGGGTTAAGCAAAGTGGCAGAACACTATGCTGCGCAGATGCTGGAAAACGGTTTCTTTTCCCATACCTCAGCCCTTGATGGCTCAGACGCTAGCGTGAGAGTGACTCGTGCAGGAATAGGTTTTGGGCTACTGGGCGAGAATCTTGCCTTTGCTCCTGATGTCTACATAGCCCACCAGGGCTTGATGAGCTCAGAAGGCCATCGAAGAAATATTCTCTCCCCAGACTACAAGAAAATGGGCATAGGGGTGGCTGATGCAGGAATCTATGGCAAGATGTTTGTTCAAATCTTTTCCAACTAGTGGTTCGCTTGCAATCTCAAAAATAGTATGATATATTATGGGTTATGATTGACAATTACTTCTTCCCTTCTCTGATTGAAAAATTCATTGCGTTTCTGAACGAACAAGGCAAATCCAATTTTACTATTATTGCCTATAAAAAAGACCTAGAGCAATTTGTAGGCTTCTTATCCTCTAAAGACCTCAATGATATTCGCGATGTCAAAAAAGCTGATATCGATGCCTTTATTAATAAACTTTTAAGCGATAATTATTCCAAAAAATCAGCCTCCAGAAAACTAAATTCCATTAGAACCTTCTTCCGCTTTTTGAAAAATAATGGAGTGATTGATCAAAATCCTTCCCTTGATGTTTCTCACCCCAAATACATCCAGATGCCGCCACGAATCTTTAGCAAGATGGAATACCGGGCCATAAGAGATGTTGCCAAAGAAGAGGCCAGAACCTATGCTATGGTGGAAATCTTGCTCCAAACTGGTGTCAGAATTGGTGAGCTAACCAATATTCGCCTGGCAGATGTCAAAGACGAGGCCTTACATATTCGGGCTTACGGAAAAACTCCAGCTCGGGAGGTTCCACTTAATAAAGCTGTTAAAAAAGCTATTAACGACTACCTCAAGGCCCGTGAGAATGGAGAAAAAAAAGACGACGACTTTCTGTTTATAACCAGAACTGGTAAACCTCTTCTTATTAGAAACGTCAGACAGATCATCACTCGTTGCTTTAGAGAGGTTGGAATTGAGAATGCTACAGTCAATGATTTTAGAAATACTTTTATTGCTCATCAACTGATTAATGGTTACTCTATCGACTACATTGCCAAGCTTGTTGGTCATCGTCGTCTCTCCTCAACAGAAAGATTTTTGAATTTAGTGAAAGAGTCTCCGGAAAAAAAAGAAGACCTTGAAGAGCTTTAAGCTTGTAGTCGAACCGGCATGATAATATGGATAAAGTCTTTGTTGCCTTCTAATTTAAAAACTGCCGGAGCGTCTGGTCTTAAAATCTCCACAACTACTTTTTTTGAAGTTGTTTGGTTGAGGAAATCCAAAATAAATTTAAAATTAAAGGCCACTTGTTGAGGTTCTCCTTCCATTTGTATTTCTTGCCAAGCAGATGTTTGCTCTTCACCATCCATTTTAGGTTTCATGACCAGTCCGTCTTTGCTAAAATCAAGAATCACAATATTAGAAAAGTCTCTGGCAAAAACTGAAATCAATTTAATATTATTCATAAATTCTTCTTTATCCAAGATCACTCTCATCTTGTGCTCTGCAGGAATAACCTTCTCATAAGGAGGAAAATCTCCCTCTATCAGCCGCGAATAAAGTTGAGTTTCTCCAACGCGCACAGAAAAGGTTTTCTCTTTTGAGGAAAAAATGAGCCCCACTTCTTCCTCGTCTTTAATCAGCTTTAAAACTTCCTCCAGAAACTCCCGAGGAATCAACATTTGTGGAACCGGGATTTCTTTTTTAGTTTTAAATAGGGATAGTCTAAAACCGTCTGTGGCTACAATTATCAAGTCCTCGTCTTGGGTTATAAAATTGATTCCGGTTAAGACTGGTCGCGTCTCATCTGGTGAGGCTGAAAAAAGAAGTAAGGGCAGATTTTTAAGTAAGAAGTCGGTTTTTGTTTTTTGCTCTTTTTCTTTTGCCAGATCTGGTGGTTGAGGAAAGTCTTTTCCTTCCATTAGAGGAAATGCTCCCCCGGTTTTGTCTCTGGTTAAGATAAGTTTTCTGTCTGTAATCTCCATCTCAACTTTACCTTGGGACAAAAAGGATAAAAACTCAATTATCTTTCTTGGTTCAATTAAAATTTTGGTTTTTGCCACAGCTCTGCCTTTTAAACTGGTTTTAAAATACGAATTAAGATTAGTTGAATAAAGCGCTAATTTGTCGCCCTCACTTATTATTAAAACTCCTTGTAGAGATGAAACTGAAGAAAGCCGACTTGAAGTAAATCTACTTGCAAGAGACAATTTGCTCAAAAGTTCTTCTTTATCAAAAACAATCTTCATTAGATAGTATATATAAATTAATAGTAATAGTTAGTGGGGATAAGTGTATAAAAAAAGAGCTAGATTTTCAAGACAAGATAAAAGGAAAAAAAAGGCTGTTTATAGGCTGTGTAAAGACTGTTTATGAGCGCAGCGACTGGACTATACTATCAACCTCTTGCTTAAAGACAGCATCTTTAATAAGAATTCTCTCGATTTTTTCTACTCCATGCATCACCGTGGTGTGGTCCCTCTTTCTTAAAAGATGGGCGATTTCCTCGTATTTCAAACGAAACTCATTGCGCAAAAGAAACATAGTAATTTGTCGCGGTAGAGCAAGATTTTCTGAGCGATTAGAGCTTTTTAAATGGGCCAGTTTGATATTATAATAAGAACAAACCGTCTTTATGACATCGTGGGGACTTATTCTTTTTCTTTTGCTCTCCTCATCTTTTTCCTTGGCAGAGAAAAAAGCCTCAACCACCTCAAGATCGATTTTTCCACCATTACTCAAAGTCTTTGCGTAGAGGGAAAGAAGAGTTCCTTCCAGGGATCTGGTGTCAATGACCTGGTCAGCAATAATCTTTGCCAACTCTATTTCCAGATCGATGTTTTTTTCCTGGGCTTTGATCAGCAAAATAGCCGTTCTGAGTTCAAAGTCTGGTTGCTGTATATCCACGATTAGACCACCGGAAAAGCGAGATCTTAATCTATCTTCAAGCTTTTTTATCTCATCAGGCTGCCTGTCAGAAATCAGAACGATTTGTCCTCCCAAAGAGACAAGAGCATTAAAGGTATGGAAAAACTCTTCTTGGACGTGGTTTTTGCCCGCCAGAAACTGTACATCATCAACGATAAGCAAGTCAAGCTGGCGATATCTTCTTCTAAATTTTGCAGTTGAGCCTTCCCGGATAGCTTCAATAATTTCATTGGTAAATTGCTCGCCAGGACAATACAAAACTCTTTTTTTGGGCTCTTTCCCAAGGCACTTATGGGCAACGGCCTGGGACAAATGAGTTTTGCCCACACCCACACCACCGTAGAGAAAAAGAGGGTTGTAAGCATGGCCCAAATTATCAGCAACGGCCTGGGCTGCAGCGTGGGCAACTTGATTAGTTGAGGAAACAGCAAAATTTGTAAACTTGTACTTTCCAGATAGCCCCGCTTTTCTAAAAATATCATTTATGTCAGGTTCAAATTTAAGCAAGGGTCCTTCTTCCTTTTTCCTCTTTGGCTTGACGGTTATTTGCAGCTTGGTTTTACTTTTCAAAAAAGCAGAAAGGTATTTTTCTACAGTAGGAGCTCTCTTTTGCAGATAATAAGCCAGGCCTTGATTGTCGCAACTTACGACTACTTTGCCTTCAGTTAGCTCTATAGGAGTTAATTGTTTAATGAGGGAATAAATGATAGGGTTTTTTTCTTTTTCATCTGACAAAAAAGTCAGAAAATCAGTCCAAAATGAGGCCAGCATATAAAATGTGGATAACTTGTCCACAAATAATAAACATTTCCAAAGAATTTGTAAAGACCTATTTTTAATATCAAAAGGGATAGTTGTAGGACAAAAAACAACAAACAGGATTTTTTATCTTAAGCTTCTGCGTATGGGAGCACGTTCTATCCTTGGTAAAACAGCAAAAATTCCAGGCAATTTACTTTCCAGTTCAGGAGAAAACGAAGTAGCCATAGCAATTGGTGCCTGATTAGAAAAATCGTTGAGGTTAGTGCCCTCAGTACGCGAAGTAGACAAATATGAAATTGCATCGTAAGCTAAAAGCCGGGATCTAAATTCACCATCAATTCCAACGTATTGAGTAGCAATTTCTCTAAAAAGAAGCCATTTTGCAACTTCAGACTCAGCGTTACCAGTTATGAAGATACTATATTGTCCCAAAGAAGGTTTCTTTGCTGTCCGGATTAGCGTAACGGCCGTGCCAGTTGAGTCGTTTAAGCTGGTATATCCTAGCGCACCGTACCTATCATAGAAAGAGGCAGGAAGATGAAAACTATCCGGAATCAAATAAACATCCTGTCTTGTGGTCGGCGCAACAGCCGGCTCAATTTTAATCTGCTCTGATACGCCTGGAAGAAGGATCAAAAAACCTAAAAGTTTTTCCAGAAAGGCGCTAGAGGTTAAAACGGAAAAAACTTTTTGTGCCTCAACCCGATCAACAACAAGTCTGGTGTTAAAATTATGAATTTGAACCTGACTATCCCCATTGTCTAAAGCAGTGGTTTCTAGCGGTTCCCTCCGCTCCAGCAAATAGGGCCCGTTGGGATCTATAGACTTAACAAAATCACCAAGTGTTTGGCCTTTTTGGCTTTCAGTAGGAGCTCTACGAGAGGGCTTTCGAGGCGATTTGGAGCTACCAAAGCGACGAGCAAGTCTCTCAAACGAAGCAAGAGCACCGGCGGCGCCCATAAGAAATAAAAATCTACGCCTGGAGAGTTCTCTTTCATTTTGACTGGCCGTCATAGCTTAATTTGAAATAATACTGAATTAAAAATTTCTAATCAAGAAGAATTTTAGCAAAAGCAGTGTGATATGATATCAGTATGGATAAATACGTTTTAGATACGAACCTGTTTTTCAATATGGAGCCAGGCCTAGGCTTGGGTAAAAAGACAGAGGAAGTTATAAAAAAGACAGCAGAGGCTATAGCCAGACAACGTGGGAAGGCGGAGTTTTTTATGCCACCAAGAATAGTTGATGAGCTGTTAAGTTTTTTTGCTGATAAAAAGCAAACCTTTCTCAACGACTTTTTGTCGCAAATATCGGTTAAATCACCGGATGTGGCCAAAGTTGATTTTTCAGCCCAAGTCTTTTATCAAATTGTTAAAGACATCAGAGACAGAAGCTACAGAGGTCTTAATATTGCCGAGGAAGAACTGAAAAAAGCGGCACAAATGATGTTAGGACAGCCTAAAACCGACAAGAAAGATTTTGAAGTTAAGATTGGTGATAATCTCAAAAATCTTAGAGCCAGATATAGGCAAGCAACTCGTTTTGGTTTTTTAGACAGTGTTGCCGATCTTGATCTTATCGTCCTGGCAAAAGAAGTAGATGGTTATCTTGTCTCTACAGATGAAGGAGTCATTCGCTGGGGAAGAGTTTTTGGGGTCAAGGAGATGGATGCAGCTGTTCTTGGAAAGAAGCTTCAGGCTTAGCCTCTTCTTCATTGGGAACAAGCTTTGCCAGCCAATCAATAGCTTTGTCAGTAAAAGTCTTTTTAGGCTCTTCTTGATAAATAATGTGCTGGGATAGTATTTTAGTAACCTCTTTTTTTATTGTCTCATCAGGTAAAACCAGGTAAGCGTAATAAGGGTATGGAGGATGGGTTACAAGAGTGAGAACGTCGTAGTGAAAGCGCTTAAAAAAAAAGAAATGATCCAAGGCTTCCCAGCGAAGAGTTGTTCCTGCCGTTTCCACACCAAATTGATTGATTTTATGGGTAATCTCGGTGGGGGGGGTAACGGTGAAGACGTAGAAAATAAAAAGCAAAGCCCACAGCGGTAGAAGTAGAACCATATCACCAAAAAACACAACCAGCAGAGAAAGAAGAAGAGTAAGAGCCAGATAAAATCTTATGGTTTTATTAGTCCTTTTGACATAAGGCCGAATAGGAGAGCTCCAGGAAAAAAGCACCTGGGGATTACTGGGAAGAGTTTTGACCTCTTCTGTCTTTTCTTCCATGTTTATATTCTCGGTCTTTTCTCCCCAAAAGTCAACTTGCTTTTTATATCTTATAGTGTATAATGTGGCTATGGAAGATTTTAATAAAATTCTTTCCTTCATTTTGGGCCTTATCGTAGTGATAGTTTTTCTGGTTGTGATAAGTGGCAGATTAAATCTGAAAAACAGATTCTTACCTTTTACAACACCTACTCCAACAGGCACACAAGCCAAAGCAACCACTCCTTATCAGGTGCAGATCAATCAATACCAAAATCAGACTGCTCTCACACCCACTACAGCTCAGACAAAAGGAGGCTTACCTGTTGTTGTTACGCCATCGCCAGCGCAACCGATGCCAACAGCTGCGGTTGTGACCAAAGGCGGTCAACCTTTAACAACTATTCCCTCAACCGGCCCAGAAACGGCAATGTTCCCTTTTATACTGTCTTTAATGGCACTGGGATCTTACCTTAAAAAACGAGCGAATTAAAATCATTCTAACCGAGAATTTACTGACTGAAGCCTGGGATTTGGAGAATTTGAATACCTATAAGTCTGACTAGAAAAATTGCTCCGAGGCAAAAAAGTAAACCCACAACTGCCCCAATCAGCACCCTTCTGCCGTAATTTAATCTGGTAATATCTGCACGGGAAGTAAGAATTATAAAAGAGCCATAAATAATGTACAGGAAAGCAATGCCGCCTGCTAAGGTAAAGATGATATTAAGTAGGGTTTGGATCGGACTGGCGGCCGCACCCGCTTGAGTAAAACTGCTCAGATTGGTGGTTAAGCAACCAATCATGGTGTAGTGGTGGCCGGGATAGGGAGTAGGTCCATTATTAGTTGAGGCATCAATTCTAAGGGTAGCTTTGGCTGCTGGATCCGAGCTTGCCCCCGGATAGATACACAGCCTACATTGTTGCCAGTTTTGGGGGGCAGAATTGGGCGGACAATAACCACAAAGATCACAGGTTGCAAATCTAGCTTGGGCAAAAACAGGCGTATTAAAACTCAAGCAAAAGAGAAATAAAAACAAAACTAATACCAGCTTCTTCATGATTTTAGTATAACTTAACTTTAGGCTATAATAAACTTAATGAAGAAGTTTTTGTTTATTTCGCTTGTGGTTTTGGTTTTATTGTTCTCCTTTTTTATCTCCAAAGCCAAAGCCGATGAAATCTCAGATCTACAGACAAAAATAGATTCTCTTAAGGCTCAATACAACGAGAAAAACGCCAATTATCAAAAATTAAACTTGCAATTGCAGCAAATTAAGTCTGACCTGGGTATTTTGGAAGTAGAGATTAAAAAAAAGGAAGCAGAAGTCAGAGCGGGAGAAGAATCTCTTATTGTCCAGCGCAATCTTCTCAATACCAGAGCCAAATCTTACTACAAAAATATTAGTAAAAGTTCTGTTTCTTTTTTGGACCTTTTAGTTGGAGCCAATCTTTCAACTTCCTTGGAAAACTTTTTCTATCAGAAAACACTTGTTGATCAGGATAGAGATGTAATAATCCAAATAGTTTTATATATCAAAAATCTAGAGGACAAAAAAGCCAGTTTGCAAAGCGATAAAATCAGACTAGCCCAGTTGCAGGCCGAAGTTGATCAGCAGTCGAAAGTTTTGGGAGCAGAGGTCTCTTCGCTGCAGCAGCAGATTGCCGGATTAACTGCTCAACAGCAACAACTTATCGCTCAAAAGCAGGCCAGTTTAAATATCCCCCGTTCCGCTGCAACCAGTCTCTCAGGTTGCGTTGATGATCGAGATAAGGATCCTGGTTTCTCTCCCCGACTTGCCTTTTTTACCTATGGAGTTCCAAACAGAGTTGGACTTAATCAATACGGAGCAAAAGGAAGGGCCGACTCCGGCCAGGATTATCAAACAATTCTTCGAGCTTATTATAATTTCGACGATATTCACTCTACAGACACAGGAATACAGATACACGTAGATGGTTATGATTCCTATTCGCTGGAAGATTACACCAAAAGAATTTATGAGATGCCAGATTCTTTTCCTATGGAAGCCTTAAAAGCTCAAGCAATTGCAGCTCGTTCTTACGCTCTAGCTTACACCAACAATGGCTCAGGCTCAATTTGTGCTACTCAAAGCTGTCAAGTCTTCCAAGCCAACGATAAAGGTGGTAATTGGGACGCCGCTGTTGATGCAACACGGGGGATGGTCATGTATCAAGGAGGCAATCCCATTAAAGCCTGGTTTTCCTCTACTCACGGGGGCTATGTCTTAAGCTCAGGCGAAATAGGTTGGTCTGGAACTTCCTGGACAAAACATGCTACAGATACAACCAGCGGGTCTGCTGGCAGTTTTGGCGACCTACAAGGAAACGCTTATGATAAGTCTTCTCCTTGGTTTTACTGTGATTGGGGTTCGCGGTCAAATTACAACTCCACTGCTTGGTTGAAACAAGAGGAGGTAGCCGATGTAGCCAACGTTATCCTTTTGGCCAGGAAGGACTCCTCTACTTATAATCATCTTTATCAAACAGATAAACCTAATCCAGCAGGGACCGATACCTGGGATCAAGACAGAGTCAAATCGGAGCTGAGAAACCGCGGCGGCAATCCTTACAATATCGCTTCTGATGTATCAATAGGAGTGGATTTTGGAGGAGGGAAAGCAACCGGTGTAACAGTAAGTGGTGATGCTGGATCACAAACCTTTGATGGTTCAGAGTGGAAAAACTGGTTTGATCTTAGAGCTCCTGCCAATATTCAAATCGTAGGCCCACTTTATAACGTAGAGAAAAGATGATTCTTGAGCCTGCTTAAAGTAAGTTGAACAACAATTGTTGATATCAAGATAAGGGCGAAAAACTGCCACCAGGTGAAGATTTTGAGATTAAAAAAATTACCAGACGCAAAAATCAGTAAAAAATGGATGAAGAAAAGCGAATAAGAGTTTGTACTTAAAAAGTGAACACTTCTTTGAAAAAAGAACATTTTAAATATTCCCAATCTGGCAAGATAAAATAGGATTATTGTTACAAAGATTCCATACACCAGAAAATAGAAGTTAGGAGGATATTTGTTGTCGAAAAAAACCAAAGAATGACCGTTAATTTGCAACCAAAACCTGGCAAGCAGAAATAGAAAGCAGGCAATAAAAAAACCGGAGATAGCAAATATTTTTGTCTTTTCCCATTTAACAAAATAAAGAGCAAAAATGATGATCAAACTCCAGGGCAACCACATTGTCAGTTTGTAATTTAGGGCAAGATGGTGAGTCATAAAAAAAAGAGAACCTGCCAGGGAAAACAGTCCAAATAGATAGAACAACTGTCGTTTTTGTTGATAAAGGTAGGCAATAAACGGCAGCAGCAAGGCAAAATAGAGAAAAAGAAGGACAAACCAATTAAGATCCAAATTAGCTGTGGTTAGGGTTAACTGTTGCAGTATATAGTTTAATCCAACTTGTTTAGGTTTGGAAAGATACATCAAGGGAATAAAACCCAGAAGGTACCAATAATAAGGCAAAACAAGCCTTTTAAGACGTTTGGTAAAATAAGGCAGAAAACGAAAGTCCCCGCTTTGAGCTTCTTTGTGCCAGAAGATGTAAGCAGAACAAAAAACAAAAGTCTGAACTGCAAATTGACTAAAATTCCACAAGTTTCTAGCAACAGGATTGTCTTTGTAATAAGCAGTGGCGTGGATTAAAATTATGATCAAGATCCCTACAGCTCTCAACCAATCAATTTCTTGAAAGCGATTTGGTCGCATAAAGAAATTATACGATTCTTTTTAAATATCTTAAAACATCTTCTTGCTCTTTCTTGAAGATTTTTAGCACTCTAGTTCGCAGTCCAGAAGGCAAGGAATAAGAAGAATGAATACCAAAATATTCAGCAATAAGTTTGGTTTTTCTCTTTTTTGCCTCAGACAGATAGAGTTTTTTAAACTTAGTGATAAGCTCGCCTTTAGTCCCATTTTTGTAAGCCAGATAAAAAGCCAGAAGTTGCTCATCCCGACCTAGGCCGCTACCTCCATAGGCGCTTTTTGTGCCTTTGGTGAAAATGGGGTAATGCTTCTCTTTACTTAAGCTGAGCATACTATTGGTGTAAAATCCCACCCTCTCTGGATTGATACTTAAAGCTTTAAAGTAAATATACATTCTGGCACATTTTTCACATTTCCCGCACCAGCGTCTTCTTCCCTCTTTACCTCCGTAAGCAAAGCAGGACATTTGAAATTTGCCAATGTGGGGGTATCTATGATGTAAAAGGTAGGTGATAAAAATTTCATGCAATGGTTCAATTAGGCTGCCAATGTGGGTTTTGATCTGGAAAAGCTTGGGAATATCTTGGAGAAGTTGCATGGCTGAGATACTTTGCTCAAAAACAGGATTAACAAAATAGCCTTCCTCATCCGTGGTAAAAAAATTACAGCTTTGCTCATTACCAAAAAAAAGATACTTAGCTTGAGAATAAAAATAATAAGGAATAAGAACAAAAGCATATTGGGACAAAATAATATCCCAGCCCCAGTAATAGCCACGATTCTGGCGGAGCCTACCAATGGACAGAGGAAAAAAAGCAACTTCATCACCAAGTTTGTCGTAAAAAGTATCTGCCAATTTACTTTTTTGCATATTTTCAATCATACTTTGGGGTTCTTTAATGAAAAAAGGAACTACAGCCAAGCCTAATTCTTTTACAAGCCCGTAAGTTAAAAGACTATCTTTACCAAAAGAAAAAAGCAGCAAGACTCTGTCTTTAAGTTGACTTTTGACTTTCTTACCAAAATAACTGAAATTTAAACCTTTAAAGCGGGTTTTAAAAGAGGCGTTGTAGTATTTTTTGATCAGTTCTGAAGTTTTGGCATTTTTGGTTTCAAAAATATTCATTGGAATAGTGTAGAGAATAATTTTAGAAAAAACAGACTCTATTGGTGGATGAGGAAAATGGTAAACAATTTTTATCTCTTCGACCAGAGATAAATGCCAGGTGGCAATATAAGCTAGGGCGTCAGCAAAAGCTCTGTGCAGTGATTTGGGAAAGGTATCCCAGACATAGCGTGGATAATGGATGGTATATTTTTTGTTACTAATTTTTATCTCTACTCCGTCTCTGATGATTTTTCTAAAGACGTGAGTTGAAGCTTTCATTTGCCTCACTATTATATATAATTTTCAACTTTTTGCATTTTTTGTTATAATGATGCATATGGCAGTTGCAGCACTAGCCCAGCAAGATTTCCAAAAAGAAGTCTTAGAGCACAAAGGAAAAGTTTTTGTTGATTTTCACGCTGAATGGTGTGCTCCTTGTAAAATAACCTCCCCTGTTATTGAAGAACTTTCCCAGGAAATGAAAGATATAAAATTTGTCAAAGTGGATGTGGATCAAAATCCAGAACTTGCTTCACAATACTCGGTTTTCTCCATCCCTACTTTTTTGATTCTTCAGGATGGGAAAGTAGTCAATCAATTTGTTGGCGCAATGGGTAAAGAGGGATTTTTAGAGCAGATTAAGAAAGCATCTTCATAAGTAGCTTGCTAAACAATGTTGACTTACCAGGAAACGACTCGCGTTATTTGACCGTGAACTTTCTTTAAAGTTATATGAGCTTGTTTTAGAATATAAACCATCAATACTGCCAACCAACGCCAAGATGAGGTAACTGGCTGATGCAATCCTTCCACTATTTTGTCATCGGAGACGGGAAGCGTTACTTGAGTTGTGGGAAAATTAGTTGTAGGAGTTGCGTGCAGTCCCAACTGTTTCAGATCAGGCGGCAGCTGGATCGTCTCGCTTTTGACCTGGACATATTGTTTGACCTCTTCATCAGGCTCTTGTTCTCTACTTTCTTGAATTTCTATTTTTTCCGGCTCTAAGTTGGTAGGTTCTGCCTCCTTAAACAAGGAGGCAATTGAGCTTACAGCTTGCCCGGCGAGTTTTTTTGGATCAAGGGGTGTGAAATTTTTGGTCATAAAATAATTATAAACAAAATACAGCTTAGCTGTAAGGGGCAGTTTCACCGCAGTTTGGACAGCAAATAATTTTTCCGTTTCCATCGTTAACAATATCCGCATCGACCTCCTCTTTACAAAAAGGACAAGTGACACAAAGAAGTTTAGTTGATTCCGTTTGAGAACTCATGCTTGAATAACTCATATTTTCACTAACTCTATTTACTATTGAAGAAAATGGGCTGCTATTGCTTTTTCCAAAGCCCGATCCGGCACCACAAGCGCTAGCAAACATAATATATTGTTCTTGCATAAAAGACTCTTTTATTTGATAATCATGTACAAGGTTTATATTAGATTGAAGAGACTGTAGTTGTGGTTGAAATCTTTCTTCACGATAGACAAGAGCCCGCATTGCCTTTTCCCAACCTTGAAACATTCGCAGGGCTCTTTGTTTAAATTGGGTTTTTGTTTCATCCGTCCTAGCACCGCTAAACATTTCATCAAAAATATCGCCTAACCAAGGTTTAAGCAGTTCTAAATACCTATCCATTACTTGGTTTGCAGTAAAAATCTTATCTTCTTCCGGAGGAATAATTCTTTCATCATTTGGTGTTTGGTCATAAAGTTTTTCAGCAAGATCATGAAAATAAAGCAGATCACGAGTATTTGCAATTTGTAGACCATCAAGTTGGGGGTTTAGTTGCCAGTCAAGTTTGGAGAGTTTACCAAGAAGAGAGCTGGCTTCTACTTGTTCTCCAGTTAGAACTGCAAAAAGTTCAGACAATCTTTTGGGATCAAGATAAATTCTTATCGCCCGAGAAAGTATTTTTCTTTCGCCCTCTTCTTCAGCGACCTGGTGAATACGTAAAAAACTATGCCACCCATATCCCCATTTTTTCCTTTCCTCATACGAAACATCAAACTCAGTCGGACTAACATCAATAAAAATATCACCGATATGAGCAGTTTTAATTTTCTCTTCGAGACGATTTACCCATTGGGAATCTTTCTGTGCTCTTTGTCTGTACCAAGTTGGCAGAGTGGGATCATATAAAGGCTCACCATAGCTTTGTAGAGCGGTTTTATCTAAGCTAGGAATAAATAAGCGGCCATCCTCTTTTACATCATGTTCATAAATATCACTTATTTTTACCCTTCCGTAAACCTCTTTAGCATAAAAGCGAGCCTCTTTATAAAAATTATCTTGATAGGCTTTACCTTGCAAACTGATGTAGTCTAAAACGGGTTGTAAATCAAAAGCAAAAGGTTTGCGTTGCCTAATTTCAGGAGATTGTAAAAAATTTCTTTCAACTAAAGCGGTTGACATATTGCTCCCTGCTCGGGGGAAGTGCTTGGTTGGTTTTCTGGCTGTAACAGTTACGGCATAGCCACGGACTTGCACCGTGATTACCCAAGTCAAGCAAACTTAATTACTTCTTTACCAAATATAATCTTTTTAAAATAATAGTCAAGTACTCGTATCCATAAAAGAAAAAGAGAGTGTAAAAAAGATCGCCTAAGACAGTATTTCGAAAAAAAGGAAGTCCCATAAGATAAGAGTTAATAAGTCCCATGAAGCTTTTAGAATAGAGATTGGTTGAAACCCAGACGCCAAAGTTAGTTAGTAAATAAAACAAGAAAGAGGATGTTAAAGAAGCGCCAAGAAGATGAGCCAATTTGTGCTTTTTAAGCTGCATGCCGATAATAACTATTAAAGCAAAGCTCGCATAAACATAAATCATGGTTGAATGGAAGCCTAAAAACAAGTCAGAAATAAACATCGCGGACAGGGGTAAAATAAAGGCTTGCTTTTTGTGCAGTTTTGCTCCAGAAAAAAGAGCTAAACCAGCAATTGGGGCGAAGTTGGGAGGGTGAGGAATAATACGAAATAAAGAGGCAGCAAGAATTACCATAGCCGGCGCAATGAATTTATTCACTGTAGTTAATAATTTTCCAATTTCCATTCTATTTTGTCCCCAGAGTTTAATTTATAACTTCCAGCACCAACAGCTGACAGTTTACCATTGACATAAAAAGCCCAATACTGTTTTTTACTAGAATCTGTTTTCACGTTGTTGATTTGGGTAACAAAGGCATTTGTTCCTTGACCGGTGGTTTGCACTTTTGCTGTTTGCTGCAACAGGTCAAGGGCTGTTTTTCCGGATACAATATTTATTGTAACAGGTTTATCTTTGCCAATTTGCTGGGTGGCAATGATTGTTGCAATTTTTTTTGTTGAGGGAACTTGTTGAAGTGAGTTATTAGCAAGGCTTTGATAATAAACAAAAATCAACACAGCAGCGATTAAGAGAATCACCCAAACTCGCGATTTTTTCATTGCCACTATTATACAGGAGTGAATAATTTAGCCTCGAGGAAAAAGTTTGATGGCGAGGGTTTTGGTTTCTTCGAGGATAGAGGCAAACCTGTCGGGAACAAGTCTCTCTTTTAATTTAAAACCTTTAATTTTTTCTTCATTGGCAAAGCGTTGTAAGATTTGGATGACGTTTTGGTGCTCAAAAGGCAACAATTTGTCCTGAACTTTTTTCGTTATTTCAATCAATTTAGTTGGATTTTCCTCAAGTTGTTGGATTGTGACATTTCTCCCAAATTTGGAGAAAGGTATTTTAACTACACTGACAAGATCTCCTTTATCAAATTCTTCAGTGACAAAATGGATTGTTGAGGCAGTCCATGGTTTAGTCTCACCTGTTGCCCACTCGTAGGCAACTCTAGCGCAAGTTACTCTAGCGCCATACATTCTAGCGCCCCCAAAATCCAGACCATCAGGATCAAGAGGGCCAGGGTGTTGATTAATAATTTTTTGTCGGTAATGATCAATTACATCTTTGGGGGTTAGGGGCAGCCAACCGTTTTGAGAGACAAAGTCAATTTTATTTTTAAGAAGAACAGCAAGAAGGCTCTCAGTTTTCACATCCACCACCGCAGTTTTTACTCCGAGTCTTTTGGCCTTAGCAATTCCCACAGCGTTAGGATCACTGGCGACAACAATCCCCGGCTCCAAATGAGCAAGTTCACCCCTTTGACTGGCTTTTATGACTGCCTTGGCAGTTGAGCCAGACCCAGAAATAAGCAGGGCAAGTCTCATGAAAGTGAATAACTTCTGTGGTTGGTTAAAGCTCCTTTGGGGACTATTCCAGAGACGCAATGGAAGCAGCCTTGGGCTTGCTCAACTGAAAATCCTGCAGGTACTCCACCGATGATTGAAACATAATCTTCCAGTTTCTGAAAACTTACCTTTAGTCGAGCTGTTAACTTCTTATCTTCCCACACAAGCCATTCTGCCAATCTTTCAGGATAGCTTCTACCGTTGGCTTTGGCCATCAATTTATTGTAAATAAGCTCATTTTTACTGGGAAAATCAATCCCCCAGAAGCAAGGTGCCACAACAGGAGGAATCCCCGACATTAATTCTATCCTCTCCGCCCCTAGTTTGAAAAGAGCCAAAATTAACCCCTGGGTTGTATAACCTCTAACAATAGAATCATCAACCACGATTAATTTTTTACCCTTGATCAGCTCAGGAATAAATCTGTATTTCAAAAAGGCAGCCTGAATTCTTTCCTCTGGAGTGTGGGGCTTGATAAAACCTCGACCTTTGTATCTGTTGATATGAATGACCTGAAGAAGAGGAATATTAAGAGCTCTGGCTAAACCTTCAGCATAGGACCATCCTGAACTTGGAACAGGTGTAACAAAGTCAGCCTGGGGTTTGTGTCTTTCTGCCAGTTTTTGCCCAAGAAGATCCCGGACAGAGTGATTTGAAACTCCTGGGCGAGCTAGTGATGCAGCATCAGCAAAATAACTTTTTTCAAAAGAACAAGCAGCCTCAGGCAGATACTTAGTTCTGGGATCACGCCAAAGGATATGGACACCTTCTGGTTTGATTTCCGCCAACATTCCCCTTGGAAAAGAATCAACAAGTTTCGCTCTGACTGCATTTAAGCCAACAGTTTCCGAGCAGACAACCATCCCAGAAATGCCATTATAATTAACTTCCCCTACAATAAGCGGCCTAAAATGCCAAGGATCAGAGGCTACATAAAGTTTGTCATCGTTGGTGATAAATAAAAAGATATAGGCTCCGTTTAATTTGGCTAAGACTTCGATAGTATTTTCGACAAAATTGGCTTTTTTGCCTGCAACAATAGCTTTTCCCACTCCGTAAGTATCACTGTTTGGTTCTCCTGGGGCAAAATCTTCTTTCCAGCGCACTGTGCCGTTGTGACAGATTGCAAATTGAAAGTTAGGATGGGTAAAAATAAAGGGTTGAGCATTTTTGATGTATTCTTTGGGATTATCGCGTTTACCTGCTGTTGAATATCTGGTGTGGCCGATGGCAACTTTAGCCGAAGGAAGATCAAGAATTTTTCTGTTGGGGACAGCCTGGGGCCTAAGTCCTAAACCTTTGACTACCCGGACTTTGCCATTTCGGGTTTGAGCCAATCCCATGGCTTCTTCACCTCTGTGCTGTTGGGCATCAGTAGCATCAGCAACCATCAAGTTTATAGCCTTACTAGCTTTAAACAGGGAGATGCCTACCAAGGAACAGTTGTGGCGAAGCGCTGGTTCTTGGGCTGAAGTGGTACTAGCCTTCATATTTTATTATACCACTTGTATTAAGTCGCTGAATATTAATTTTGTCAGAGAGAGTTGGAGCCGCCTCCCATTTGCCAAGTCCAATTCTCTTTAAAATTAATAGTCTCGCTTTTTAAGCAAGGACTTCCTTACCCTTAGAGTATTTCCTTGCCAACATAAAAAGAAGATCGGAGAGGCGGTTGAAATATTGCAAAATAATCTCTGCCTTGCTAACTTTTTTTTTAGTTAAAAAGGCAATAACTCTTCTTTCACTTTTCCGACACAAAGTTCTTCCGATGTGGAATAAACTGGCGATTTCGCCTCCTTGAGGCAAAATAAACCTATGAAGTTCAGGAAGCTGTGACGTTAACTTATCAATATATTGTTCAAAAGATTTAACCTGCTGGTTAAGCGACGATAAGTCTACCTTGGCGTTGGAAAGAAAAGCCATGATTTGATAGATATCTCTTTGGATTGATGTTAGGAGCTGTTTGTCGTGTTTATCTGCTAATTTGGCAATGACTAATCCGAGGTGTGAGGAGAGCTCGTCGGCTGATCCGTAAGCCTCAACTTGGATATCGGCTTTGGAAACTTTTTTCCCACCCCACAAAGCAGTAGTCCCTTTATCTCCGGTTTTAGTATAAATCGGCATAGGAAGATTATTTTACCACAACAATGTTAGCATTCGCTATGGCCGCAGCTGTAACATTTGGAGCAACCTTCTTCGTGGGCAAGAGTTGCTTCTCCACAGGAGGGGCAGATGTCGAAAAGTTCCATGTCTTGAGCAGAAGATGATACCGGTTGCGTTTGCGTAGTTTGAATTAAGGTTGGTTGCGCTACTTCATTCACCAACTGTGGTTCCTGTTTATGAGTTTCTGCATGGCCGTTGATAGCGTTTCCATCGGTTGCTGCAGCAGGAGCTTCCTCTTTTTTAGCATAGCCATTGATTCCATAATGCATACCCAAGACTTTGGCTACAGCATCAGGTAAACTTCTGACTCTATCTTTGCCAAAGCCAAGCGATCTGGCTCCACCGATACCTTCAAGTTGCTTGATGATATCTTTGATTCTCTCATGAGGCGGTAGGTGTGAGGAATAACGCAAAGCTAAAGAGATTATTCTACCTAAACCCTCTGCCATGGCATAAAGATCAGTGCCTGCTCTACCTACACCATTGATGAAAACTTCCAGAGGCTCGTTGTCACCATTGGTATTGATGGTGATATAAGCAGTGCCAACAGGTGTATTCATCCTATAAGTTGCACCGTGGACAACCATTGGTCTCGGCTTGATTTTAAATTCTTGCTTCTTCTCTTCTCCCCTCCCAGTTGGCGGATTTTCTTCCTTGCGCTCCAGCACACCAGGACGAGAACCTTCCCTCATGTAAGTTACTCCCTTAAGACCGAGTTTGTAAGCCAGGTTATAAAGTCTTTTCACATCATCCACAGTGTGGTTATTGGGAGCATTGACAGTTTTTGAGATTGAGGCGTCAACATACTGCTGAATTACTGCCTGGACTTTGACGTGGTCTTCAGGAGAAAGATTGTTTGCTGAGACGAACCAATCGGGTTTTGTAATTTTGCCTTCTTGGATTTCCTTGGCATGCTTAGCAACCCATTGATCATAAAGATTATGTCTAATCGTATGTTTACCAAGGCGATCACGTCTGATAAATTCAAACTCATAAACAGGTTCAATTCCAGAGGTGGTATTGGACATCAGAGAAGTTGATCCGGTTGGAGCTTGCATCAGCAGGACAGAATTTCTTATTCCATATTTTTTAATTTGCCCTTGTAAAGCCTTTGGAAGTTGTTGGACAAATTTACTTTTGGGAAATTTGTCTGCATCAAATTTGGGGAAGGATCCTTTTTCTCTGGCTATTTCAACTGCTTCAGCGTAAGCTTCGTCACGAATTGTCTTGTAAATTTTATCAATCAGCTGCAGAGCTTTGTCCGAGCCGTAGCGAAGGTGCAACTTTATCAAAGCATCACCAAGTCCCATTGTTCCCAAGCCGATTCTTCTTTCTCCTTCAAGTTGTGTGTGTCTTATCCCATCAAAGATGTAAGGATCCATGTCAACAACGTTGTCTTGAAAACGTACAGCTGTTCTCACGGTTTTTTTTAACTCCTTAAAATCAAACTCCCCAGGTTTATCGATATTATTTCCTTTGACTAAAGCCGCCAGATTGATTGATCCCAAATTACAAACTCCCCAGGCAGGTAATCCCTCTTCTCCACAAGGATTGACGCAGTTTATTCTGTTCCAATAATAATTATTATGCATTTTGTTGTAGCGCTCCATGAAGACAACGCCTGGTTCTGCTGATCTCCAAGCAGCTTCGGCAATCATGTCCCATATGGCTCTTGCTTTAACAACTTTGCGGACAATAATTTTTTTACCCAGCTGTTTCCAAACCTCAAGATCACCATCCCATTTGGCATCATACTCTGGGTCGCTGGTGTCAGGGAAAACTAGCGGCCAGTCTGCATCTTTTTCTACCGCCTCCATGAAAGAATCTGAGACATTAACGGAGAGATTGGCTCCGTTTATTCTTGATAGGTCTTGTTTGACAGTTATAAATTCCTCAATGTCTGGGTGCCAGTCCCAAAGCATCAGCATCAAGGCTCCTCTTCTTGTTCCGCCCTGTTGAATAATATCCTTGGTTGCTAGAGAAAAAAGTTCTGCCCAGTTGCAGGGACCTGAGGAAAAACCATTGACTTTTTTGACTCGTGAGCCTTTTGGTCGCAGTGAAGAAAGATTGATTCCTACTCCCCCACCATGGGCCATAATCTCAACCATCTGCTTTAGAGTGTCTAGGATGCCGCCGCGTGAGTCTTGGGGTGAAGGAATGACAAAACAATTATAGAAAGTTACTGCATAGCCGGTTCCTGCGCCAGCTAAAATTCTTCCGCCAGGAACGTATTTGAAATCTTTCATCACCGCGTGGAATCTTTTTTCCCAAGTTTTTTGTTTGGACTTCTTTTCAACTTTGGCAACAGCTTTGGCTACCCTTCTCCACATTTCATTAGGAGTCTTCTCAACAGGAGCGCCTTTTTTATCTTTTAAGGAGTATCTATCCAAAAAAACTTTTTCCGAAACCCCACTAAGCTTCATTTGTAAACGTTATTAAATTTATAATAACTTCTTTAGTTCTTTTTCGAAATCTTCAAGGTCGACGAACCTGCCGAACACTGAGGCAAACCTGATATAAGCAACCTTATCTATTTTCTTAAGCTGCTTAGCGACCATATTGCCAATATTTTTACTTTCTATCTCAGTCTGGTCGTTCTGCTTGATTTGCGACTCTACATCGTCAACGATGTGATCGATCTGTTCTGCTGTAACACTCGTTTTTCCGGTTGCTTTCAAAATACCTCTTTTCAGCTTCTCAACATCAAACCTTTCCCTTCTTCCGTCCCGCTTGACTACCAAAATCGGTAGTTCCTCCACTCTTTCGTAAGTGGTAAATCTCTTTTTACATTTTGGACAAAATCTTCTTCTTCTGACAACTGTCCCATTCTCAGAGACGCGTGTTTCAATGACTTCGGTATCTTGATTCTTGCAGAAAAGACAGATCATTATTGTAAAAGAACTATTTTAAAAGTCAATTTCTTACATCTTGTGTTGATAACAAATTTAAAACACTATTAGTAGGTTTACAAGATGTCAAAATATATTAAAACTATATCAAGTCTCAAAATAGCTTCACTTTTAACCTTAGTCTTTTCTCAGGATATAATTTACCCAAATTTTTGTGAACGAAAAAGAGCGATTAAGTCGTCAAATGAACAAAATTTATTTTGATAAAGATTTTGGCAATTTTTTGCCAGGCAATTTGTCAGCCTAATTAGTGGCCTAAATTATGGCTCTGTAGTGCCTTAAACCTTTTTGGTACACTAGATTTTATCATACATTAGCCCGGTTTGACAACCCATAAGCGCTGTTGCGATGATGTTTTAACAACGGGCTCAACAGTCAAAAAAAACCAAAGTATTGAAAAAACGCAGTCGCTAAAGTCTTTGTCTTTGCCCTTGCTAAAGGCTAAACTGCTTGTTATATTAAGACATGCACCAAAAGCAGACCATAGAAATCTCAACCAGAACCATTGTTATCATCCTGTTGCTACTTCTTCTTATTCGCCTGATTTTTATGGTTAAAGAACTTATTTTCTCCTTTCTTATCGCCTTTATTATGATGAGTGCTCTCACTCCTCTTGTTACCATGCTGCAAAGGAAAAAAATTCCCAGAGGACTTTCTGCTTTTATTATTTTTGTTTTAGTTTTAGCTCTTATTATTTACATTTTTTCGGCAATTATTCCACCTGTTATTGCCGAAACCAGTAGTTTTTTCAACAATTTTCCCAGAATCTTAGGCAACGTAAATCCCGGTCTTGCCCAATACTTAAAATCTGATCTTTTTACTCAATATATTCCCAACCTTACTAATAACGCTCTGGTTTTTTTCAAAAATGTTTTTTCCAACGTTATCTTTGTGATTACCACAATTGTGTTTAGTTTTTATTTTATTATTGAAGAGTCTGCTATCAAGCAATTTCTAAATAAACTCTTAGGCAGCAGAGAGGGTTTTCACATCGCCCATATTTTGGAAAGATCAGAAAAACGGATGAGAGCTTGGTTTTGGGGAGAAACGATTTTGATGATTACAATTGGCATATTGTCTTTTATTGGCTTAACGTTGATGGGGATAAAATATGCTATAACTTTAGCTATAATAGCTGGTCTTTTGGAAGTAGTACCAGTACTGGGTCCAATTTTGGCTGCAATCCCAGCTTTTATCATTGCTGCTTCTCAATCGTATTTTTTGGGTATTTCGGTTTTGGCTTTATACTTTATAGTTCAACAGGTTGAGAATCATATTATTGTTCCACAGGTTATGAAAAAAACAGTTGGCTTAAACCCAATTATTATTCTTTCGGCCTTGATAATTGGAGGCAAACTTGCCGGTGCAACCGGAGTCTTGTTGGCCATACCAATAACCCTGCTTATAGAAACGATATTGATAGAAACCCTGCGGGAAAAAGCTTCTGTATAATTAACCTCAATGAAAATTGCGATTTTGGGCGGTGGGTTTACTGGTTTAACTGCTTCATATTATTTGGCGAAAAAGGGACACCAAGTTGTCTTGTTTGAAAAAAAGCCTGTACTGGGAGGGCTAGCGGTTGGTTTTAAAGCAGAGGGTTGGGATTGGTATCTGGAGCGGGCAATTCATCATCTTTTTGCCAATGATTATGATATTTTGAATTTTGCCAAGAAGACTGGGTTTGAAGGAATTTTCTTCCAAGAACCACAGACTGCCTCGTTATACGGGAAAGCCGGTAATTACCGCATTATTCCCGTAGATACTCCGCAGGATTTCCTTAAGTTCCCCTATTTAGACTTACCTACTAAAATTCGTGCTGGTTTTATTTTGGCTTGTTTAAAATTCTCGCCTTTTCTTTCTTTTTATGAGAGACAAACCGCGGAAACTTTCTTGCGACAGACAATGGGAGATCGTGCTTGGGAAGTGTTGTGGCAAGAGCTTTTTCGGAAAAAGTTCGGTAAATATGCGGAAAATATTTTAGCTTCTTTTATCTGGGCTAGAATCAGCAAAAGAACCAAGAGATTAGGTTATATCAGGGGTGGATTTCAGACTTTTATTAACCATCTTGAAAAAGAAACTGTTGGATTGAACGTTAAGTTAAGAAAGGGGCAATCTGCCGATACTATAACTAAGGTTAGGGCTAATTTTAAAATCAACGCAGAAAACTTTGATGCCGTTGTTTCAACCTTACCTACGCCAGTTTTAGTCAAAATGGGGCAAAACGTTCTGCCAAAAAACTATTTAAATAATCTGGGCAAGATAAAATATCAACATGCCATTTCGCTTATTTTGGAGACCAATCACCCATTTCTGGAGAAAGCTTACTGGTTGAATATGTGTATTAAAGATAATGCCATCATGGGACTATTTCAGCAGACGAACTTCATTGATAAAAAGCACTACGCAGGAAAACATATCCTCTACGTTGGCAATTATGTTGACTTTGAGGATCCGCGCATTAGAATGACAGATAAAGAAATCTTGGCCTTTTATAAACCAGAATTAAAAAAAATAAATCCGTCATTTGATTTTTCGCAGGCCAAGTCTTATGTTTTTAAAGGGCCTTTTGCTCAACCGATCTTTGATAAACAATTTTTGCAAAGCAAACCTGATTTTATAACTCCAGTTAAGAATTTTTACATCGCCAACTTGGATATGACTTATCCTTATGATAGGGGGACCAACTACGCAGTAAAACTGGGGGGGCAGGTGTCAAGTCTCTTTTAGTTTTGCCTTGAAGTAGTCGACATAGGGAATAGCTGTTGGATCCTGACGATATAAAGCAGACAGATACATCGTCATATATGTTCCCAAGCCCATCAGTTCAAACACCTGTTCAATCTCACTTTTTCCTGACAGTTGGTGCCAATGCGTGGCAATATTATTTTTTTCCACTACCTCTTTGGTTATATTAAAGCGTTTTTGAATGGAAGAAGAGTAAAGCTGAGAATAGAAAAAAACAAACATGGCTATTTTATGTAGTTCCTCTGGAAATTTTAATCCTTCCATCAAGTGATGATTCAGTTCTGGGATAACGCTAAAAGAAGAGATTGATTTGGCAGTTTCGTTGGTTTGATTACCTATGCCGTTGCCAACTCCCGTCAGAAATTCTGACACAATATAGTAAGGATATTTACTATATAATTTGGCTGCCAATTGTTTGGCGGGATTTTTAGCTTTTGGAACTTCAACTTTAAAATTGCTCAAAAGCAGTGGAAGGTTGTTCAAGGCCGTTTCAACAGTTTTTTTATCAATATCTATTAGGCCCAAATTCATCAATATGCCCAGATGTCCGGCTACCATATAGCCTAAGCCAATACGAGGTTGCTTCGAAGGATTGTGAACAGGATCAAAAACGTAAACAGGAAGCTGATTTGTTAGTAAAAAGGAAGCCAACGGTCCACCTTCGGTGACTCCAGTTATTTTTACCCGCTTGGCCAAAGCAGCTTTCCCATTGATTAGTACCTCTTCAGTTGTGCCAGAATATGATGAAAGAATGACTAAAGTATCTGAGTTGACGAAACCAGGCAAGTTATAATCATCGTTGATGACATACGGCACTTTAAGTTTTTTTTTGAATAACTCTTTAATAATAAGCGGAGTAAATCTAGATCCTCCCATACCGCAAACGACGATGTTTTTTATTGTTTTAAAATCATTAGGAAAAGCCAATTGTTGCGATTCTTTAAAAGCCTGCAGAAGTTGATCTGGTAATTCATCTACTGATTTAAGGACTGTGTCTCCGCCCTGAAGTTTTAGCAGAGCTTGTTTATCATCAAGATCAATCATCCTTACATTTTAATTTGAAAAGGGATAATTGTAAATTGGAAATACTTTTGGTGTATAATTCAAGCTGTGAAGGACAAAAAGTGGTATGTGCTGCTGCAAAGCCTAAGGGTAAACCAGTGGATCAAAAATTTGGTAGTTTTTACGGCCATTATTTTTTCCGGCAAACTTTTTTCAGCAGATCTTTTTTCCAAAAGTGTTTACGCTTTTTTTACTCTATGTCTACTTTCTTCTGTTTCTTATGTTCTAAATGATATTATCGACTACCCCTATGATCGCAAACACCCAGTCAAAAAATGGCGTCCTATTCCCTCAGGAAAAGTCACCATGCAAGAGGCCACGTTTCTGGTTTTTACTTTGTCAATAGCCGCTTTAATCATTTCCCTTTTTTTTTCTATAAAGTTTTTCTTGCTGGCTTTAGCCTTTTTATTTCTACATTTATTTTATTCTCTCTACTTAAAAAGATATCCCATAATTGACATTTTTGCTATTTCTTTTTCCTTCATGTTGCGGACTTTTGCAGGAGAAGTTGTCACAGGTTTCCACATCCCAATTTGGCTTCTTTTGACAATCTTTTTTGGCTCTTTGTTTATTGCCACAGTCAAACGTCATGCAGAGCTTGTTGCCCATGGACCAGAGACAAGAGGCTCTCTTTTTAGATATAAAGAGCATCTGCTGGATTTTTTAACCACCACTTTTGCTACAACCACCATTATTGCCTATGCTTCCTATGCTTATTTTGAGAATCTGCCAACGATTTCTTCAAATTCTGGAAGACCCCTTTTAAAGTTATATCCTAACTTTGAGCTTAGGAAATGGTTGATGTTAACCATTCCTTTTGTTGTCTATGGTATCGCCAGGTACGCCCAGCTGCTTTATGAAAAAGAGGAAGGGGAAAGACCAGAAAAATTAATTACTAATGATACTCCTTTGGTTGCAACGATCTTCCTGTGGGGGCTTTCGGTAATCTTGCTTATCTACTTTTTGTAAAAAAACCGCATAATTTTTAAAACGGGGTATATACACCATCATAACAAGTAAATTTCTGCGGTTTCTTTGTATAAATTAACTTAAAGATTGTTTAAAAGCCAATGACAAAATCACCACAGCCATTGTGGCAATTTAATTTCAATTTAGACTGTCATAACAATATATTAATTTTTATTCGTATCCTCTTTATCCTATATATAAGAGGAAACAAAAAGTTTCCTCCCTTAATAAAGGGAGGAGGGAAGGAGGGTGTAATTTTAAGATTACGATAAACATTTTGCTAACTTAGTTAAAATAAACAAAAACATTAATTTCGGATTAATATAACCTATTCATAAACTGATCTAACCAATCAAATCTTCTCAGTTTGTAGATTATAATCCCTTGATTTTTGCTGCGACAAATAAGATAATCAGGGGAGTTATGGCAACAGATGGTAAAAAACAAGCAGTCAATGTAGCAATCGAACAAATCCAAAAACAGTTTGGTAAAGGGGCCATTATGAGGTTTGGTGAAGGGCCCGTGGCGCCAGTGGAGGTGATAAAAACTGGAATAATGGCTTTGGACGTTGCATTGGGTATAGGTGGAATCCCCAGAGGCAGGATTATTGAGATCTTCGGACCTGAATCAGCCGGAAAAACAACTGTGAGTTTATCCATTATCGCCGAAGCCCAAAAGGCAGGTGGTGTCGCTGCCTTTGTTGATGCAGAGCATGCTCTTGATCCAGCTTGGGCTAAGCTTCTGGGAGTCAAACTCGAAGAACTTCTTATCTCCCAACCCGATACTGGTGAGCAGGCTTTAGAGATTGCTGAGGCGCTTATCCGTTCCGGCGGCGTTGATCTGGTGGTGATTGATTCGGTGGCGGCCTTAGTGCCCAGAACCGAAATTGAGGGCGAGATGGGTGAGGCTCAAATTGGGCTTCAAGCCCGTTTGATGTCCCAAGCTTTGCGAAAACTTACCGGAGTTCTTTCAAAATCAAAAACAACGATTATCTTCACCAACCAACTGCGACTTAAGATAGGGATTATGTTTGGCAATCCGGAGACGACTCCTGGTGGATTAGCTCTAAAGTTTTATGCTTCTGTGCGAATGGATGTCCGCAAGATTGAGACTTTGAAAAAAAACAATCAGGTCTACGGCGCCAGGATCAGAGTCAAGATTGTCAAAAATAAGATCGCTCCTCCTTTTAAGGAGGCAGAGATTGTAATCACTGCTGCGGGAATTGACCGCGAAGACGCTCTGATTGATGCGGCTATTAACGCAGAAGTTATTAGCAAAAGCGGATCATTCTTGAAAATGGGCGAGAAGATTTTGGCCCAAGGAAAAGAACAACTTAAGGAAACTTTGCAAAAAGACAGCAAACTGAAACAAAAAATTAGTGAAGAAATCAATAAAAAACTAGCCGTAAAAAAGTAAGCCGACTTTGCTACAATAATCTTAATGCAAGATGAGAAGATACAGAAAGCTTTGAATAGAGCTTATTTTTTCTTGAAATTCAGACCTCGCAGCAGACAAGAAATGGTTGATTATTTAACTAAAAAAAGCAAACGTTATAAGTGGGACGCTAGTGTTGTTGATGAAGCGATTAAAAAGCTCCAGGAGTTTGAGCTCATAAATGATACCAAGTTTACAGAGTGGTTTATAGAGCAAAAGTCGGCTGTTAAACCCAAAGCCGTTTTTGTCTTAAAAAGAAGTTTGAAACAATATGGGATTGATCCTAATCTAATTGAAGACTATTTTGCCCGTAACGAATTTAATGAAGAAGAAATGGCCAGAAAATCTCTTGGTTCTCGCTTAGATCGTTGGAAAAGCCTGAATAAACAGGAAAGATTTAAAAAACTAGCCTCCTACCTTCAACGCCGCGGCTTTTCTTACGACGTAATTAAAAAAACCGTTGCGAAGTTGGAAGAAAAGGAGTAAAATATGGTTATTAGTAATTGGCTTGAAGAAGAAAATTTAAGAAACAGTTTTATTATGTATTCCAACGGCGTTTTGAATTTGGCGAACCAATCTACCTCAACTTATAGGGGCTGATTTTTGATAGATCAAAACGACGTTTACACTCTTCTTTAAGCTACTTTTTTAAATATATGGCAGATGATCTCAAACAATTGCTGCAAAAAATACTGCAGAATCAGCAAAAGCTGGAAGGCGAAGTTGCCAAGCTTAAAAAAGGCGATACTCCTACAAAGCAAGAACCCAAACCACAGCCCAGAGCCACCGTTTCTACCCCTGCAAAGGAAGATAAAGAACTAATCTTGAAAGCTAACGAAGAGGCGTTGTATATCAGACAAGAGGCTGAACGAGAGGCGCGAAGAATAACTGCAGAGGCGATAGAACTGGAAAAAAGAATTGCCAGTAAACAGCAACAACTTGAAGATAAAGAGGCAGATATTAACAAAAAAACTGCTCAAATAGAGGCTCTTAAAAAAGAGCTTGAAGACAAAAAAGAAGCCTTACTGCAAAAGTTAGATAAAATTTCAGGTTTAAGTAAAGAGCAAGCTAGACAACTTGTGATTGGTGCCTGGGAAGACAAACTCAAGGCAGAGGTAGCCAACCGAATCAAGCAATCTGAGGAGGAAGTAAAACAGACTGTTGAAGAAAAAGCCAAAGAACTTCTGGTAGATGCTATGCGTTTTGGGGCAACTGATTATGTTGCAGAATTTACACTCTCGACAATAACTTTGCCCTCGGAGGATTTTAAAGGCAGAATCATTGGTAAAGACGGAAGAAATATCAGGGCCTTTGAATTGGCCACGGGAGTGGATGTGGATTTGGAGGAAGAAGGAGTAATCAAACTCTCCTCTTTTGACTCCATCAAAAGAGAAGTGGCTAAAGTCTCTCTTGAAAGATTAATCAAAGACGGCAGAATCCAGCCGGAGAGAATCGAAGAAATTGTTAGAAAAACTAAAGAAGAATTAGATAAGACTATTTCCAAAGCTGGTGAAGAGCTGGCTCACAAAGTAGGAGTCTATAATCTACCCAGTCAAGTAATCTCAGCATTGGGAAAATTTAAATATCGTTATTCTTTCGGCCAGAATTTAATTTTACATACTCTTGAGGAGACCAGAATAGGTATCGCTCTTGCTCATGAGCTTAAAGCGGATGCGAATGTAGTGAAGCTTGGTTGTCTTTTTCATGATATTGGTAAAGTTATAACTGACAAGGAAGGATCGCATGTGGAGCTTGGGGTGGACTTTTTAAAGAAATTTGGTTTCCCGGAAAAAGTGATTGGTTGTGTTGCTGCTCATCATGAAGATATTCCTTTTCCTTCGGTTGAGGCAGTTATAGTTTATATCGCAGATGCTGTCTCAGGCGGTAGGCCAGGGGCTCGACATGAAGATTTTGAGGATTATTTAAAAAGGATAAAAACTGTCGAAGAAGTGGCAAAAAGTAAAAAAGGAGTAAGAGAGGCGTATGCTTTGCAAGCAGGCAGAGAATTGAGAGTAATTGTACGGCCAGATGAGATTACAGACGATGAGGCCTCAATTTTGGCAGAAAAACTAAAAGAAGAGTTGGAGCAAAAATTTGAAGTTTTCCCAGGACAGATAAAAATCACAGTCATCCGCGAAACTCGGGCCGAGGCAACGACCAAAATCTAAAAAGTAATATATAATAGATTCCTTATGCCAAGGCTCTCTCCAGAAGGTTATCAAGCTGTTGATGTCAGAGGAGATTTAGTAATGAGAAGGCGCGTTTTTGGTAAAAACTTGAGTTTCCCACTGGGAGAATGGATATCCAATAGAGCTAGATTAAGTAATGATTCTATAACAACACAAGTAAGAGATGAGATAAAAGAGTTAATGCATACTGAAGGTATCTTTTTTATATTTGATCATCGAAGCCGCCGCGATATAGTTTTTAGCGCCGCAGCTCTTCTGGATGAATTTGACTTTGAGCACGTAACAGGCTCAGCCGCGATCAGTCAGACGAGACGAGGTCCTTTTAAAGGCGTCTTAAGAGATATAAGGATAACTGTTCCAGGCGAAGAGACGCTTGAGGTGATACGCGAGAAAGATGTAGATATGGCCAAAGAATTAAGATTAACCGCAGACGATATAAAAGCACTTCAAGAAGCAACTACTTTAGTAAAAGAGTTACCGAATAAAAATGAAACAACGGAATATTTTTCCTTATCAGACGAAGACATCGCTCAAGCGAGGAAGGCCTTTGACCGGTACCCGATATAATGGACACATTGTCTCTGAGTTAAAATAAGTTGAGGGAGGTGAGACAATATGTTCAAAGCGGTACCTAAGGAAATAAAAGAGGAAATACTTACTAAGGTAAAAAATGGGGAAAAAGCGCCCAC
>OBEQ010526070.1_pt1 | contig 58015 bp, 63 predicted proteins | sample 1670901 | NCBI WGS metagenome assembly OBEQ01 (sample SAMEA104232315, study PRJEB22302) | groundwater metagenome | biome: forest; feature: aquifer; material: groundwater | place: USA | collected 2011-08-07 | depth 5.4 m
ATCCAGGGTCTTTCAGGTAACTCTTGGTTTAACGTTCGTTATGGGCTAATGCTCTTGCCATCAATCGCCATTTTTATAGGATATCTAACTCATCGTCTCAAATCTTTGCGCTGGTCAATAGTGGGCCTCATGGCATTCGTCACTTTCTTTTCCTTTACCAGTGCCGATGCAGTGACTATTGATGACGGTAGAGTAGGAGCTAGCCAAAAGAATGTGGTACAAGTAAGCACTTGGCTACATGATCATGCGAAAGACCAAAAGGGATTTGTCATGATCTCGGCCGCCTCTCACGACGCCATCATCTTCTCCTCTGGTCTGCCGATGAAAAAATTCATCCATGAAGGAACTGGTCTATACTGGGATAATGCAATTGCTACACCCCAAAAATGGGCCCGCTGGATCATCATGCGTACCAACGATGTCAACGACCTTACTTTCAAAGAAATCAAAGACAAAGAAATACTCCGCTACTATACTCTTGTAGGACAATACGAGTTTGCCGACATCTATGAACTAAAGCCAGAATATGCAGATGGGCTAACCACAGAGCCGGTATTTAGTAATCAGAAATAAATCTCCTCATGCAAACAAATTTCATCCTCAAGTCGGCAGCCGTTGTCTTTGTTTTAATCTTCATTCTTGTGTTTGTTGCAGGATTAGAGCTTGAGAAAACCAGTAAAAATTTGTCCTTTCCCCAAGTCCCTCCTCTTTGGACATTCCGTTCAGTCGATACCATGAAATACTCTCGAGATGTTGCCCGTGAGAAACTCAAAGACTCTTCGTATGACAAAATCATTGATCAACAGGTTAAAAATATTGCCGCGACTGGGGCAAGTCATATAGCCATCGGGACTCCTTATGATTCAGAATTTCTGCCGTTCCTAAAGCGTTGGGTAGCAGCGGCCAGAAAGTACAAGCTCCATGTATGGTTTCGCGGTAACTGGTCAGGATGGGAGGGCTGGTTTGGGTTTGCGAAGATCTCACCCGAAGAACACCTTGCCAAAACCCGTGAGTTTTTGAGTAAAAACGCTGACTTGTTCGAAGACGGCGATGTCTTTACAGCTTGTCCTGAGTGTGAGAATGGTGGTCCAGGAGATCCACGCCAAACAGGGAAAGTTACGGAACATCGACATTTCCTCATCTCTGAATACAACATGATGCAGGAAATCTTCAAAAAGACAGACAAAAAAGTGATATTTAACTACAATTCCATGAACGGTGATATAGCCAGACTGATAATGGATAAAGACACCACAAGATCACTGGGTGGAGTAGTAGTCATCGATCACTATGTCAAAACTCCTGAAAAATTAGTTAAGGACGTCAAAGACTTTGCAGGGAGATCAGGCGGCAGGGTGGTCCTGGGAGAATTTGGTGCCCCTATACCCGATATACACGGAGATCTTTCAGACAAGGAGCAAGCAGATTGGATAAGAAATGCACTATCTCAACTTTCCGAGGTCAAAGAATTAGAAGGAATTAACTACTGGGTTAGCGTCGGCGGGTCTACCCAAATATGGAATGACAATGGTAGTCCTCGAGAAGCTGTGGCGGTCGTGAGATCATACTTTTCCCCCGATACTGTCTCTGGACAAGTAAGAGACGAAGTGGGCAAGATACCCGAAAATTTATCAGTTATGGTAGGTGGTAAAAGCGAGATCCTGGCTCAGGGCAACTTTCGTTTCATCTCCAGAAATTCTCCTACCGTTGTCATCGTCGCCGCCCCGGGCCATAAAACACAGACACTCAAACTCAATCACAGTATTATGCCCCACCAGATTATTTTGGAAAAAGAGAGGGAATCACTATGGTTTAGGTTTCTCAAATTTGTGAAAGATTGGATGGGAAAGTAATTTTGAGAAGGAGTTAATTATGAGTAAATTAACAACTTACACCGCCTTTTTGCGAGGAATTAACGTAGGCGGTCACAAAATAATAAAGATGGAGGAGTTACGGGAAGCTTTTGAAGAACTAAAATTTAAAAATGTCAGAACACTCCTCGCAAGCGGTAACGTGATTTTTCAGTCCGAGGAGAAAAACCTAACTATTCTGACTCAAAAAATAGAACAACAATTGGCAAAAAGATTTGGCCATGAGATAGGGGTGATAATTCGAAGTAGCGAGGAAATTAAATCGCTAATAAACTCCGACCCTTTCAAAGGAGTAGTAATCACTCCCAATACTCGGCTCTACATCACATTTCTCTCGGAAAAATCTAAAAATAACCTGATAGTTCCTTATGAATCACCTAATAAAGATTATAAAGTCTTGCGAATAACAGACGGAGAAGTATTTAGTGTCTTAACGCTTTTGCCAGACGTGAATACGACTGACTTAATGAAGTTTCTTGAGAAAGAATTCGGTAAAAAGATTACTACCAGAAACTTAAATACAATAGCAAAAATTGCCAATGCAACTCAGTTGGTGGTATAAAACATTGGGAATTCATTATGGAAAAGTTAGGTCCGGTAACTGTCCAATTGGGAAAAGAAGTTAAAGAGGTAACGATTCCTGCTCAAGCAGGGCCGGCATCTGAAAGTCACCCTTCTATCGTAAAACTTAGGCCTAATACAAGGGTAACAGTTGCAATAGATGAGGACTGTGTCACCCTCCAACCCGAGGGAGAAAGTGTGGCATTTATACCCCTCTCACAAGTTATCCTCCGTATCCTGTCCCAGAAAACTCCCTTTACTAATGATGTACTTGCGGCCCAGGCACAGATAAACAAGGTTAGCTTCCCAGACGAAATAAACCAAATACTTGAGCGATTCTTGGGAGATCACGTTGGTTGAAGGGAGAGATTTGACTAGCCTATAACAGTGTGGTATAATCCCCATAGTCTCTTATTACAAGACTATGAAGGACAGAAAATTCGCCATACTTTTAATTTTATTCCTCTCGGTTTGCCTGCTTAACCCAGAAAGAGTTTGGTCAACCGCCACTCCTAATTTCTCCTCGTGTCTAAATCCCCAGGGATCACTTAAAGTGAAGTATGACTCCGGTAATCATGGAATCGTGGGCAAATCTAGCCTCGTAACCGGAAGCGATAGCGTATATAGCCAAGATGGTAACTCACTAATACAGTGTTTTTGTGCAGAAGATGGATCCGGAATTCAAACCAATTGGTGGAAAATAAGCGGTCTTAGCGAAAACGAAATTGAATCTCTTAAAAAAGAAGGTTGGGTATATATCGCTGACGGAAGCGCCTGGGGTCTAGAACAAGGTCCATATCTTGCTTCTAACTCAGATTATTCTTGCAAATCAAAAGATACCGGCCGCGGAGGCAACTCCGATTCCAGCTCCTCTTCAGGAGGAGAAGTAGCAGGATCTTCTAACATAGGACAAGTGTTGGGACTAGCTTTCACGGGCGGCGTCGGAGTGATTTACTCTCTGTTTGCCTTATCAGCCCTCTTCGGATTATTGGCTCTATTTGCTCCAAAGAAATAATCCATGACTGCCCGTCGTTTTTTCTCAAGCGCCAGTTTGATTTGTCTGATTTTGGCCCTACTTCTAGTCTGGAGAAGAACCACACCACAACGCTTAGCGTTTGGCAATGCGAATTCTTTCAAAAAAGTAAAAGAAACCAGCACAAAAGTTAGTCCTATATCAATCAAAATTGAGAGATTGGGAATTACTCTAGATATTTTCCCCGCAAATTTATCCAGCAATCATTGGCAGGTAACTGATAAAGGGGTGTCTTATCTCTCTTTAACTCCTATCCCCGGCGACCTCGGGAACAGTGTTCTTTATGGCCATAATTGGCCGAACCTGCTCGGTAAGTTGATAAAAATCAAACCCGGAGACAAGATCGTAATCACATATTCCAACGGAACGACTAAAAACTTTTTGGTTGAATACACTGCCACGGTTAAACCCAATCAAACATATATCCTAAATCCCTCCAGTGATCACAGGATCACTATCTATACATGTACAGGATTCATGGATTCAAAACGTTTTGTGGCTGTCGCAACGATTATCTCCTAAAGTGGAAACTCACCTCTTGACACACTCGTGAAAACGCAATTAAATGGTACGAAGTGGTATAAAGTGGTAACTATCTAATTCGGACAGGTATGTTTATTGGTCAATATGAACACACACTCGAAGAGAAAGGCCGCCTCCTTATCCCGAAAAGTTTCCGGGAAGAACTCAAGGCGGGTGCAGTCATCACCAAAGGTCTTGATGGCTGCCTCTTCCTCTACTCGAAAGAAAAATGGCAAATCCTTGTCGAGAAACTCGCGGAGTTACCGCTCACGAAGACAGACGCCCGCGCGTTTAGCCGACTTCTTACCTATGGAGCTATGGAAGTCGAGTTGGATCGGATCGGGAGAATCCTTATACCGCCGTATCTAAGGGACTTCGCCAAGATTAAAACAGAAGTCGTAGTAGCTGGCAACATAGGCAAGATCGAAGTCTGGGATAAGACCAAATTTAGGGAATATGAATCCCGAGTCGAGGCAAACAGCGACGAGATAGCCGAAAAGCTAACTGACCTAGGAATATAAAAATGACCAACTCAGACATCAAAATTACTTTCAATTTCAAGGGAACATTGAATGTCGAACATTAAATGAATTCTGTCCATGTCCCTGTTCTTTTAAATGAGGTTCTCTTAGCTCTTAATCCCAAGAACGGGAAGACTTTCCTTGATGCCACCTTTGGTGGTGGTGGTCACGCTATCGCCATCGCCCAAGAGGGCGCCAAAGTTGTCGCTCTTGATCAGGACCCCATCGCAGTCCGGGAGGGGGAAAGGCTGCTATCTCAGATAGCCTGCCCTGCTTCCCCAACTCAAGCTCAGCTTGACGAAGGGGAGCCTAAGTCTTTCTCCTTTCCGGGAGGGGGGACAATCGTTTTGATAAACTCTCCCTTTTCCCAGCTGGACGATGTCCTGTCAACCCAAGAGATAAAGTCTATAGATGGGGCTCTTTTTGATTTGGGATTAAGCTCTGATCAACTGGTCTCGGGGCGAGGTTTTTCCTTTCAAGAGGAAAACGCGCCTCTGGATATGCGTATGGATCCACAAAGAAGAGGGGTCATGGCCAAGGATTTGCTTGCAGCTTTCTCTGAAAAAGAGTTGGCCCATATCTTTGTAAGTTATGCACAGGAATCCCAAGCCAGACCGATTGCTAAAGCGATTGTAAAAGAGCGTCGCGAAAAACCTCTTGAGACATCCGGAGATCTGGTGAGAATCATCGAGTCCGTAAAGCCTAAAAGGAAAACAGACAAAATACATCCAGCCACACAAGTTTTTCAAGCTTTGCGAATTGCTGTTAATAGCGAGTTAGATGAGTTATTAACGGCCCTTGGCAAAGCCTGGGAATTTCTAAAACCCGGCGGGGTCCTGGCCGCCATTTCCTTTCATTCTGGGGAAGACAGGATAGTCAAACAATTTGCCCAAAGAGTGACTGGAAAAAGAAGCGATCCTATATCTGCTTCGCAAAACGAAGTAGTTCAAAATCCCAGATCCAGATCCGCAAAAATGCGGGTCGTCACCAAACTATGACAAAAATCTGCTCAATCCTGACTCTAGCCTTGTTAATCCTCCAAATTATTTTGGTCAATGCACACGCGGGATCAGGGGACGAAGTTGCATTTCTGCAAAGTAAAATCAACTCCCTGACTCTTGCTAATCTCGAACTTAGAAAACAAGTCCTTCAAAAGACTTCCATCCTTTCTCTGGAGAAAAAAGCCATGGAAAGCGGTTTCACAGGGACAAAAGTGGCATTTGAAAAATCACCTGCACCTGTCGCTCAAATCCAGCGCTAACAGTTCGCTGTATACTTCTTCTCGTATATGAAAGGCGATCGTTTCTCTCTTTTGGGTAAAATCTTCAGCCTCTTCTTTCTAATAGTGACTCTCCGCTTATTCCAGATCCAAATAATTATGGCTGATGAATTCAAAGCTCAAGCACAAATACAGTATCAAAGCTTTGACCAAATTACTCCCCGTAGAGGAAATATTTTGACCTCTGACGGGTATTCCGTTGCATCTTCACTCCCAAACTATCTGCTTTTTGCCGACCCGCAGATACTAAACAACGATCCTCTTTTGGTTGGGAAAAAATTGGTCGATTCATTGTTTGAAAATGCCTCGCCAAGCGCTAAGGCTGTTGAAATGGAAAAGCTAGTAAGCCTGCTAGGACAAAAGAAATTACGCTGGGTGCCTCTGGAAAATAAATTAGAAGAGACTGACAAACACAAAATTGAGGCTTTGGGTATAAAAGGGTTAGGATTTGAAGAACAATCGATGCGTTTCTATCCTGAAAGTTCCCTGGCCGCACAAATTCTGGGTTTTACAGGAAAAGATGAGACTGGAGAGGAAAAGGGTTACTTCGGCCTTGAAGGATATTACAATTTAGATCTCACCAGTAGTCCTGGTAGTCTATCGCAAGAAAAAGATCCCTTGGGCAGACCGATCGCAATAGGGTATCAAAAACTGGAGAAGGCCCGAGGAGGCAGAACGCTAGTCACTTCAATTGACAGAACAGCTCAGTATCTAATCGAGAAACGCTTGGCCCAGGGTTTGGAAAAGTACGGCGCCAAAGCAGGAACCGTAAGCGTCATGGAACCCCAAACTGGCCGTATACTTGCGATGGCATCTCTGCCCTCCTATTCCCCTGCGGATTATTTCAAAACTGACCCGTCTCTATTTAAAAACCCAATTGTTTCAGAGACTTATGAGCCGGGGTCGACATTTAAGGTGCTAGTGATGGCCGCAGCCTTCAACGAAAATATCGTTACCCCAGATAGTCGGTGTGATAAATGTTCCGGTCCTCGGGCAATTGATAAATATCTCATCAGGACTTGGGACAACAAATACCGTCCCAATGCCACGATGTCAGAAATTATCGAACACTCAGACAATGTGGGGATGGTATACGTGGCCGAAAAGATGGGAACCGAAAAATTTCTCAAATACTACAAACTCTTTGGTCTAAACGAACTCACTGGAGTGGATCTAGAAGAAGAAGCAAACCCGCCATATAAGCCAGACGACAAATGGACATATATTGATCGCGCCACGGCTTCCTTTGGCCAAGGAATTGTAGTAACCCCCATCCAGATGTTACGGGCAGTAGGTGCTCTTGCCAACAATGGCCGACTTATGACGCCAAGAGTTGTCGACAAAATCCAAGATGGAAACAAATTCCTAGATATTCCTTTTGCTCCCGGAAGACAGGTAATAGAAACCAAATCCATCGAACAAATAAAAGAAATCATGGTAAGGGCTGTGGATAATGGAGAGGCCAAATGGGCCAAGCCCAAGGATTTTAAAATCGCAGGGAAAACTGGTACGGCTCAAATTGCAGTTAGCGGGCATTATGACGAGACAAAAACAATCGCCTCATTTGTGGGTTTTGCACCGGCCGACCACCCCCGTTTTGTAATGCTGGTAACCCTACGAGAGCCCCAATCTTCTCAATGGGGATCTGAAACAGCAGCCCCTCTTTGGTTTGGTATTGCAAAGGATCTTTTCCGTTTGTGGAATATCACCCCTTAAATTAAGTATAATTTGGCTAAATGAAGGCCATAAAATCCGTCATACCTCAACAGCTAAAAAACTACCTGTTTCATCTCCCCAAAGCAGTACTTGCCTTACTGCTATATAGATTCCCGGGAAGGAATCTAACCATGATAGGAGTAACTGGTAGTGACGGCAAAACCACTACCACCCATCTTATTTACCATATCCTCAACAAACTCGGATATAAAGTGGCCATGATTTCAACTGTTGCGGCATTTATCCAAGATGAGCAATTAAATACTGGGTTTCATGTCACTTCACCTGACCCGTTTCTTCTCCAAAAATTACTCCGCCAGATATCTGATCGTGGATTTACTCATGTGGTACTTGAAGCCACTTCACACGGCCTAGACCAATTCCGTTTACTGGGGTGTAATTTCAAAGTTGCAGTACTTACCAACATCACTCACGAGCATCTGGATTATCACGAATCTTACTCTGCATATCTTGCCGCCAAAGCCAGGCTTTTTAAAAGCGTGAAATACGCAATCCTTAATCGTGATGACAAATCGTTTCCTCTTATCAAAGCCTTTATTCACCACTCCGTAAAAATTGTAAGCTATGGCCTGAGTGGCAAAACCACTTTATCAGCCAGCAATGTCCACGAAACAACAAGTGGCTCTCTTCTCACCGTAAAGTGGGGTAAACAACAACACGAAGCTCGTCTGCCTTTATCTGGTCGTTATAATATTCAGAATGCTCTTGCCGCAATTGGAGTCGCTCTCTGTTTAGGGGAAAAACTTAATGACATCACTACACGGCTTGAAGATTTTCCACCCGTCAAAGGCCGACTGAATCAAGTATACAAATCCCCGTCTATATACGTAGACTTTGCTCATACCCCCAATGCCTTGGAGCAGGTACTTATATTGCTCAAGGGAAAACTTAAAGAAACCAACAAATTAACTGCCAGATTAATCGTAGTTTTCGGCTGTGCTGGAGAAAGGGATTGGCAAAAACGTCCTATGATGGGGAAAATTGCCGGGAGACTTGCCGATATCTCGATCATCACAACAGAAGATCCAAGGTCCGAAAACACCAATGACATCATCGACCAAATAACTGTTGGCATCAAAAAATCCGGAGCCAAAGAAGTCCTTGACCCAGGAAAAAAAATTCCGTCCAGAAGTTTTGTGCGAGAACCAGATAGACAACTAGCCATCAACCTGGCAGTCAGGACTGCATCACCTGAAGATATAATTGTAGTTACAGGAAAAGGCCATGAAGAATCAATGAATCTGGGTAGAGGTGAAATTCCCTGGTCGGATTTTGATGCCATCAAAAGAGCTTTAGAAATAAACCCTCAACTATGAAAAAACTCCACTATCACTTTATAGGCATCAAGGGTGTTGGTATGACCGCCCTAGCCCTTTGCGCTCAAGACAAAGGTGTTGAAGTAACCGGGTGGGATGTAGACGAACATTTTGTAACCGACAAGATACTTGCCGATCGTGGCATCTCGTGGTCAAAAGATCCCAGCATACCGGGGAATCCTGATCTTATTATCATGACAGCGGCACACGGAGGGATGGGTAATTCTCAGATACTTCTGGCACAAAGTCGGGGGATCCCGGTAACGACCTACGCTCAAGCAGTTGCATTAATGATGCAAGGCAAGATAGGTATCTCGGTCTGTGGGGTCGGAGGTAAAACCACCACGGTTGCGATGCTTGCAACTATTCTAGACAGAGCAGGGCTCCATCCTTCTTACATAGATGGGGTTGGAGGAATCTCCAGCTTGCCAGCCCCAGGAGCATTTAATGAGTTGGGTAAATATTTCATCGCCGAGGCAGATGAATATGCCATCTCTCCCGGAACAGACGATCGTCCCAAATTCATTTTTCAACATCCACAAGCAGTAATTGTCACAAATATCGAACATGACCATCCGGATATATATCCTAGTCTTGAAAGTGTAGAAAAAGTTTACTCGGAGTTTTTTAACGAAATTCCTTCCGATGGGTTACTTGTTGCTCAAATTGACAACTCCAACTCAGCAAGAATAACTCTTCCTCTAAAAGATAAACTAGATTTAGTAACCGTAGGTTTGTCCCCTAGAGCCGATTGGAGGATTACCAAAGTCCACACAGGGGAAGAAATTATGTTTATCGAGGTTTCCCAACACGGACTTGAAGAGAAGCTCACCCTAAGTGTGCCTGGAAACCACAATGCTCTTAATGCCGTCGCAAGTGCCGCGGTTGCAAATCATTATGGTGTGGGATGGGATAAAATCCAAAAAGGGATTAAAGAATTTACGGGGACAAAACGTAGGTTTGAATTTATAGGAGAGAACGCGGGCATTAGACTCTATGACGACTATGCCCATCATCCCACAGAAATAAAAACTGTAATTAAAGCCACTAAAGAATGGCTGCCGGGCAGAAGAGTCATTGTAGCTTTCCAGCCTCATACTTACTCTCGAACCAAAGCGCTATTCTCGCAGTTCACAAAAAGCTTTACCTCAGCCGACTTTACATTATTTGTGGATATTTATGCCTCAAAACGTGAGACACAAGATTTCTCGGTAAGTAGCAAACTACTTTGCGAAGAAACACGCAAAATCAACCGCAATGTAAAATACATCGGCCCCAAAGAAAAATTACCACAAGAACTCTCATCGATTGCCAAACATGGAGATGTGATTATTACCATGGGAGCAGGAGACATATTCCAAGAACATGAGAATATCCTCAAAGAATTGAAAGACTAACCATGCATGAATCTTTATATGAGCTAGGGGACGACCTCAAGAGAGATGTTGCCTTAAGTAAATACACCACCATAGGTGTTGGAGGAAGTGCTCAATTTCTTCTAGAGGCCAAAGATAAGCAGATGTTCGTTAAGGCTATCAAATTGGCCATTAAAAAAAATATTCCTCACTACGTCCTTGGCAACGGCAGCAATACGTTAATTTCAGATAAAGGCTTCCTGGGTTTGGTGATCATAAATCTCACTAGCGGTATAAGGATCGTTGAGAAACCCACTGTCCAGTTCTATCCTCAAATAACTGAACACCGACTCAATCAACCCGGGGCCGCCGAGTTTTATTCTTTCCAGGACCTTGAGTATGAGGAAAAGGATGCGCAGGACGTCTTTGTAGAAATCGATTCAGGAACAAAACTCCAAGCTGCAATTTATAAATTGATCTCCCAAGGAATAACTGGTCTTCAGTGGTTTGGAGGTATCCCTGCAAGTATTGGGGGGGCAGTCTTTATGAATGCTCATGGGGGTACTAGATTCTTTGGTGATCTATTAGTCAATGCTACTCTAATCGATAAAAACGGGGAAGAAAAGATTGTTAACCATGATTACTTTAAGTTTGCCTACGACTACTCAATCCTGCACGATACACGCGAAACTATCGTCTCAGTCGTCCTGGCGCTTAAAAGGGGAGATACACAAAGAGCTCAAAAAACCGCCCAAGAATGGGCGAAACGTAAAAGCATACAACCTCAAAAATCCCTAGGAAGTACATTCCAGAATCTTGCTCCACAACTGCGTGATGAACTTAAGTTTCCCACAACTAGCGCCGGGTTTGTTATCGACAAAATTCTAGGATTAAGAGGGACACTGCGAGTAGGTGATGCCATTGTCTCTCCTAAAACAGCCAACTTCATAGAAAATTTAGGTGATGCTAATGCCTCAGATGTCAAACAAATTATTGATACCATAAAAAAAACTGCCAGCGAAAAAATTGGCATCAACCTGATCGAAGAGATACAATATCTAGGCAACTTTGACTGATTATGTCCAAATTCATCATAAGCGGCGGTAAACCATTACGAGGATCAGTAAGACTGGGAGGGGCTAAAAATGCCAGCTTCAAACTGATGATTGCTTCTCTGCTTTGCGACTCTGATTCCCGTCTCCTAAATATCCCCGATATTGGGGATGTCCATCTAACACGCCACCTCATGGAGCTGCTAGGGGCTAGAGTGGAAAGTTGTGGTGAGCGTATCTTTTGTATCGAACCACAATCTCTTAAAACTCACATAATACCTACCGAACACGGGGAAGGATCACGCGCCTCTAGTCTGTTTGCTGGACCACTACTCGCCCGGTTTGGTAAGGCTGAATTTCCTCTTCCTGGGGGTGACAAGATAGGTAACCGCCCCATTGATCGGCACTTACTAGGATTGGAGGCATTAGGCGCAAGTATCAAGATCAATAACGACACTGTCGAAATCTCATGTAAACAATTAAAAGGTACCCACTATAAATTTGCTAAAAACTCACACACTGGAACAGAAACCCTAATTATGGCAGCTGTCAAAGCCAAAGGCAGAACTGTACTCGAGAATGCTGCTCAAGAACCCGAAATTGACGACCTAATTAAATTTCTGAATAGTAGTGGTGCAAGGATCAAGCGCACCAAGCCTCGTGTCATTGAGATAGACGGAGTGCCAGCCATGGAGGGGAGCATTCACAAAGTGATGCCCGACCGAAATGAAGCTGTCTCATACGCTTGTGCAGCCCTAGGCACTAAAGGGGATATCATCATTGAGAATGCAAAACCCGAACACCTCAAAGCCTTCCTGGAAAAAGTCAGAAGCATAGGTGGATACTATGACTGTGCCGACTATGGGATCAGAGTGTGGTATCAGAATCCCCTCAAAGCAACCAACATGATTACCTCGCCTCATCCAGGATTTATGTCGGATTGGCAGCCAATATGGACGACTTTGATGACACAGGCAGAAGGAGCATCGCAGGTTGTCGAAGCTGTATTTCCAAACCGTTTCGCTTTCGTCAAAGACCTTAAAGAAATGGGGGCGGACATCGAATATTTTAACCCCAGCATCAAAAACTCTGATAAATTCTATAATTTCAACCCCGAGGACGATAAACCAGAATACTTTCACGGCATCAAGATCCAAGGCGGAAAAGAATTACATCCCATAAATACCACCGTCAAAGATATCAGGAATGGCGCCACTTTGGTCATAGCTGCACTGATTACAAAAGGGGAAAGCATTATCCACAACGTTGAAATGGTAAGTCGTGGATACGAAAGCTTTGACACCAGACTTACTCGTTTGGGAGCTAGTATCAAAAGGGTTGATTAAATGAAACCTGAAATTGTATTGCTTCATGGTTGGGGAAAGTTTGCCCCAGATAAACTTGAAGGATTAAAAAATGAACTAGAAATTCTCAAGTTTAGAGCTCACACAATCTCCCTCCCTGGGTTTGGGGGTATTGCCGAACCGCAATCTGCATGGGGAATAGAAAACTATGCAAAATTTGTAATCAACAAATGCCAAGACGAAAAAATTAAAAACCCAGTTCTCTTCGGTCACTCATTTGGCGGACAAATAGCCGCTTTCATTACCTCTTATAAGCTCATGCCAATAAAAGCACTAATACTCTGTGAAAGTGCAAGTCTAAGACCAAATCTTGCCCTGCATAAAAAGATAATAAGAGAGTTGGTAAAAATTGGAAAGATAATCCCAAGCAATTATCGCCTAAACATGAGAAAAATCGCAAGTAAACTATTTCCCTATTCAGATTATTACCAGGCTTCAGATACCATGAAACAAATAGTTATCCGTGTAACTCAAGAAGATCTAGGTAATATTTTATCGCAAATATCCGTCCCTACTCTTATAGTTTGGGGGGACAGGGATAAAACTCTCCCCCTCCCATTGGCAGGTAAACACCAAAAACTTATTCATAATTCTCAGCTTCAAATAATATATGGAGCCTCTCATTCTCTTCCTTACACGCATATTAAGGAATTGTCTAAAATAATGGACAACTTCTTGACAAAATTATGATCATCCTTTTGATAATTTTCTTCGCATTAAGACAAGCAAGGACAATATTTAGAAATCTTGCTCTTTGGCAAATCAAGGAATATCGTCTGGACAGAATTATTCTTCATTACAAAAACACCGACATCGGCCGCAAGGAACTACGCAGTCCATTTGCTATCTGCAAATGGACTCTCTTAACAATAGGTTTCTTTACTTCACAATTATTTGTTCTGGTCATCTACCTCGCACTTCTGTTACCAGAAATTGGCTCTTCGCTGGTTGAGCTTAAAAACGGAACCCTTAAACGACCAAAAGTTATCACACCTCGTATTGTTTTAACTAGTATCCTTGCTATTGCCATACTTCTTAGCGTTACTTACTTTGCACGTTCTCTTCTTTCTTTACCCCCATTGGTGGTGATGATCCTTGTAGATAGATTGACATTCGCAAGTGTTGGTCTTGGGATGGCTGTCACTGCTGTCCCTTCGGTAATGCTTAGACTCATCGCTGTAAAAAAGGCTCTTGTCAAACGAGAACAATTATCAAAGTTAATAGTAATCGGAATTACAGGAAGCGTAGGCAAGACCAGCACCAAAGAATTTACTTGCCAATTACTCAAAAACAAATTCTTAACTGCAGCAACCCAGGAACATGACAACAGCGACATAGGGATAGCCAGAAGTATATTAAATAACGTAACTCCCGAAACTGAAATCTTTGTTGCAGAAATGGGAGCATATAAAAGAGGAGAAATTGCCAACCTCTGCAAAATCGCAAAACCCAAAATCGGCATCCTGACATATATAGGTACACAACATTTGGAGTTATTTGGGGGCAAAGATAATATCACCCAAGCTAAATACGAACTGATAGAAAGCCTACCCCAAGACGGTACCGCCATATTAAACACAGATAACGAAGTTATAGAAAGTTTAGTCTCAAAAACACGCGCACAAGTTAAGACTATAACGATAGGAACTAAGGGTAACCCCGATATTAAAGCCGAAAACATAACACTCCACGAAAATGGAATCTCATTTAAGATGACCCACAGAGGCAAAACCGTCCAGATCAACACTCAAATATATGGCGCCAATTTTGTCCCCAATCTTTTAGCAGCTGCAGCCAGCGGAATCGTATTGGGAATGTCCTTAAAAGATATAAAAACTGCTCTTGAAAAACTGAAAAATCCCAACGATGCCCTAAGACGAATAGTAGGTCCTTCAAAAAGTCTGTTCTTTGATGATACATATAATGCCTCGCCTGAGTCAGTCGCCGCAGATGTAGAACTTCTTAACAACTATCCTGGCATAAAAACCAAATTTCTCGTACTCCAACCTATGATTGAATTAGGAGATACTGCAAAAGAAGAACACCTCCGGGTAGGTAAATATCTAAAAGAAGGTAAATTGAATGGTATATTCCTCACCAACATTAACTTCAAAGATGACATCCAAAACGGCGCGCAAGACAAAGCAAACAAAATATATTTTGGCAAAGATTCTCAGGAACTTGCAGATAAAATAAGATCACTTCTAGATCCCCAGGTCGGAATAGTCTTCAAGGGTAAAGAGTCAAACTCTATTCTCCTGAAATTGCAAACACAATGAGAACAATTACCACCCAATTGTTTCCCACGTCTTCGGGAGAATTTGCCTTTAAATCCCTTAGATCTTTATGGCCGAGAAACACCACAAATCATAAAGATTTGGCAATGACCAAACTCAAGGAAATTATTAACAATCCAAATATATTAATCACCTCTTCTGGAAGAAGCAGCATTGCCACTCTACTAGAATCATTAAAAATTGGATCAGGGGATGAGGTGATCCTTCAATCGTTTACCTGTTCAGTAGTTGCTTCCAGCATCCTCTCAACTGGTGCAACACCCGTATACGCCGATATTAACCCAGATACACTTAATATCTCGCCGGAAAGTTTACGCAAAACTATCTCACCCCGGACAAAAATTGTAATCTTCCAACACACCTTTGGATCAAACGAAGATTTATCGCGAATTGCAAATATCTGTCGCAGCAAAGATATCCTCCTTTTGGAGGACAAAGCTCATATATTAGGAAACGGAAAATTGGTTGGGGATATGGCTATCGGCAGCTTTGGTCGCAGCAAATGGCTCTCGTCAATAATCGGCGGATTTATAGAAACCAAAGAAGAAAACCTATTATCTTCCTGCCAGCTAATTGAGGACGGGAAACAGTTGATAAATTATCCCAAACTAGAACTGTTATTGCTAAACCCAAGCATCGTTGAATTTCTAATTAAACCCAGTCTGGGTCAATTTAAAATTGGCGAGGTTCTAATGGAACTTCTATCTTGGATAGGAATTCTAACCCACGAAGTCGAAGATAAAGAAAAAGAAGGAAAATTAGGAAGGATCTCACGTATTAAATTCCCTTTGCCTCTGTATGAACTCTTAAATAGCGAACTCTCAAAATTTGAAGATAACAAAAAGTTAAGAAATAATGCAGTGAATACATATCTTAAGAAACTAAACCCAAAACTAATTTTTAAAGGGTTCACTAAAACTTTTCCTTATCTTTATTTTCCGCTTAAAGTAGAGGACCCCCAGTCTCTATACCTGCATGCCAAGAAGCATAAAATTTACCTGGGAAACTGGTATTATCCAGCGATAAGTCCACCCGGGAGCAACTATCTAAATCTAAAATACGACCCGACGAAATGTCCCAATGCTGAACAAGTCTCACCCCACATCGTAAACCTACCCACCTTTGCAAATGAGAAAGAAGTACAAAGAGTAGTTGAAGTCATAAATAATTACTAAATGGAAGAGGTTACCGACAAGAAGACCTGGGAAAAACTAGTGAATGGTTTCGCCTCCCCTACCTTTTTGCAATCATGGAACTGGGGAGAGACACAAAGAGAAATGGGCAAGAAGATCTGGCGCTTTAAACTGCCTCATGGAATTGCGCAAATCGTCAAGGAACAAGCACGACGTGGGAGTTATCTCACCTGTCCTGGCGGACCACTGATTAATTGGAATAAAGAATCCCTGCGTGAATTTACTCAAATCCTCAAGAAAATTGCCAAAAGGGAGGGTGTAATTTTTTGTCGGATACGACCTATGGCTGATAACATTCCCGAAAATCGAGATATTGCCAAGTCCTTGGGTTATATTCCATCCCCTATGCATATGCACGCTGAGACGACATGGCAACTGGATGTAACTCCGTCCGAGGAGCAAATATTGGCTGACATGCGCAAAACTACTAGATATCTTATTCGCAAAGCGACCAACATGGGGGTGGTAATCAAAAAAACAACTGAGTTAAAAGGGGTACGGCTACTTTACGATTTGGAAATAGAAACAGCTACAAGACACAACTTTGTTCCATTCAAATACGATTTTCTTGAATCTCACTTCAAAAATTTTGTCAAAGATGGACAGCTTCTAATCTTTGAAGGTGAATGGAACCGTGAAGTTATCTCCTCTGCAATGATTGTCTTTTATGGTAAAGAAGCAACATACCACTATTCTGGGTCCTCTGGAAAATTTCCGGAGGTACCTGTAAATTATTTACTTCAATGGGAAGTAATCAAAGAAGCCAAAAAAAGAGGGATGGCAATTTATAACTTCTGGGGAATCGCACCCAACGACGATCCTACACATCGTTTTGCCGGAGTTACTACCTTTAAAAAGGGCTTTGGGGGATTTAAAAAAGATTATCTGCACGCCCATGATCTACCAATGTCTCCTCTGTATTGGGGAGTGAATTTGTTTGAAAATCTGCGCCGTAAGCTGAGGCACTTATAAAGCGCTAGCCTTGATAAAGGAATGAGTCAGTGCTATACTATAGGGCATAGACACCCTGGCTCTTTCATCCAAAAAAGTGAGGCTAAATGTTAAAAAGTCCTAGATCTTGCTTATTTATTTCCGTGATTCTTTCGGCCATTAAACTGATTTTTTTAAATGATGGCATATTGGGAGGAATATTACTTCTGGCTATTATCACGATCCCGTTGCTATCTATCAAAAAAATAATGGGGACGACATATCAGCCAGAAATTAATAAATGGGGATGGGTGGGGATCATTACCACAGTTATCGCATTTATCAGTTTCTTTACATATCATCTCACCGGACCTGTGTCATCGCACGTCACTTTCTGAAATCAAAAAATCTCCTCGCCTCAGCTAGTCTGGGGCGATTTTTGTATCAAAATCCCAGCTGTCGCTTTATCTCAAGCCAAAACTTCTTCCAGAAAGAAGCTTTACCATACTCTTTCTCCCAAACCTTCTTCTTTATATCTATAGATCCAGCAAGTGGTGGATCGATCCAGCAGGATAATATAATCCATTCTTTGCGATCATTTTGTGAAGCAATAACAGTTACCAAAGAATTGCCATATTTTCTCTGGTATTCTACTGTTCCTGGTTGTTTACCTGAAACAGTCATTTGAGGATATTGGAAAGATTCCCAGGCTAATTTTTGAGATAATCCCCTTTGATCTAACCTCTCAAGTGCGTGATTCGTCCATATCGCACCACCAAAATTCCGCGAATTTGCCATAATTTAAAGAAATTATAGCTGATCCTATACAAAAACAGCTATAATAGAAAACGAATATGCCAAAAAAGCATCATATTGGCTTCAATCATGCTTGGGATGGAATAATCTATGCCTTGAAGACTCAGAAAAACTTCATTTTCCATACATTGATTGGAGTGAGTGCTTTGGCAATGGGGATTGCCTTGCAGACCACCAAAACCGAATTATTGATCTTGTGTATTCTCTTTGTCTTGGGGGTGGTGGTAGAAATGGTAAATACGGCTGTAGAATCGGTTGTAGATCTAGTCACCGAAGAGTGGCACAAGGATGCCAAACTTGCCAAAGATGTGTCCTCGGGTGCTATGCTAGTCTATGCCATAGGAGCAGGACTGATCGCACTTATGATTCTGATCCCCAGATTAATCTCCTTGTTTAACCCTCTAACCTATTAATCATGTCATTATTTATTGGCTTAGTATTGTTCTCTTTCATCATCCATTCGGTATTAGTAGTCCCATTTATCAATCTCCTATATAGACTAAAATTCCAACGTCAAAAACAGAAGACTCTCGATTTTCAAGGTAAACACACTCCCATATTTGACAAATTCCATTCCTGGAAGGCCGGAACACCTGTAGGTGGGGGACTACTCGTAATTGCAATCACGGTGCTTTTATATGTCCTTTTATTCCCTCTGCTTAAAATCGCAGGGGTATATATCACTACAAATTATCCCCTCAAAGAAGAGTTAAATATTATCTTCTTTACGTTCATCTCCTTCGGGTTGCTGGGTCTATATGACGACATCCTCAAGTTTTTTGGATTCAAAAAAGAGGGATTTTTTGGCCTGAGAATGAGACATAAGTTTATTATCCAATGGATCTTGGCTCTTATAGTCAGCGTCATGCTTTACCAAAATCTCCATATCAGTTTCGTAAATATCCCATCAATCGAAAACCTCCATCTCGGTCTACTTTATATCCCATTTGCGGCCTTCGTTATCGTTGGTTTTGCTAATGCATTTAATATTACGGATGGCCTGGATGGGCTCTCTTCTGGACTGTTACTTATATGTTTGCTTGCGTTTTGGTTTATCTCAGCAACTTCTCTTGACACTCCGTTGTCGGTGTTTTTGGCTCTTTGGATCGGAGGATTAATCGCGTTTTTATACTTCAATGTCTTCCCCGCGAGAATCTGGTTGGGTGATGTGGGTGCGCTTTCCTTCGGAGCTACTTTAGCGGTCGTTGGATTACTTTTGGGAAAAATCGTAGCTCTAGTAGTTATAGGAGGGTTGTTCATTCTGGAAATACTTAGTAGCCTTATCCAAATTCTTGCCAAAAGGTTCCTTGGTCGTAAAATCTTCCCGGCTTCTCCATTTCATTTATGGCTTCAGCTCATTGGCTGGGAAGAACCAAAAATAGTTATGCGTGCATGGCTAGCGGGAATTATCCTTGCCATGTTCGGGCTCTGGCTCGCCTCATTTTAATTATGGTTGGAGTATTTGATTCAGGAATTGGAGGACTTACAGTAGTTTCTGAAATTTTACATCGTTTCCCGGACGCTGAGTTAACGTACATCGGGGATACTGCAAGAATTCCCTGGGGAAACAAACACCCAGAAACAATCATCCACTATTCGGTCCAACTGACTAAATTTCTTCTCAATAAAGGTGCGCAGACTATCGTCATCGCCTGTCATACCGCATCAAGCGTCGCTCTTGAGGCTGTCAGAAAAACCGCACCAAACACTCCGATATTTGAAATGATTACCCAAAGTAGCCAAGATGCAGTAGCTAAATCTAAAAATAAAAAAATCGGGATAATTGGAACCAAAACCACCATAAATAGTAGTTCGTGGGATAAAGCTATAAAGAAAATTGATAAATCCATTGTTACCTTCTCTCAAGCTTGTCCATTATTTGTCCCACTGGTTGAAGAAGGATTAGAAAATCATCCAGCTACCAAGCTCTTTATCAAAGATTATCTACTCCCTTTGCAAGAGAAAGGCATCGATTCTCTTGTCCTTGCGTGCACACATTATCCTTTTCTCGCCAAACCCATGAAGGAATTTCTAGGTGACAAAATTGCACTCATTAACCCTGGCCAATCTGTGGCTCGTGTACTTCCTCAAATACCCTCGGGAAAAATAGAGCTGAATTTCACTGACACTCCTTCCTCCCAAAGCCCATTTCTAAAACTACTGGAAACCAGGCCCGATGCTACAATCAACACAATTGGTCTCGAGATTATCGAAAATGACACAGTTTAAAGGAAAAAAGGTGGCAGTCCTTGGGTTGGGAATGAATGGCGTAGATTCGACCAGATATCTTGTTAAACAAGGAGCTTTGGTAACTATTCTAGATCAAAAACTTCCAACACAGTTAGAAGAATGGATCAAAGAACTGTCGGGATTAAATCTACAATATCATCTAGGTCCGGATTACTTGGACCATCTAGATCAGTTTGATGCGGTCTTTCGCTCCCCGGGCGTAAAACGGAACTTAAAAGAATTAGAAACCGCAAAACGGGCAGGTGTGGTAGTCACCAGTCCCACGATCGAATTCTTCTCAAGGTTTAAAGGGCAAACAATTGGAGTCACAGGCACCAAGGGCAAGGGAACCACGTCGACCCTTATCTACAACATACTTAAATCTGCTAACAAAAAGGTATATCTTGCTGGAAATATTGGTATCCCCATGCTTACCCTATTGGACAAGTCGACTGACGATGATTGGGCTGTACTCGAACTATCCTCCTTTCAACTCCAGGACCTCAATGTCAGTCCGCATATTGCTGTTATTACCAATATCACCTCGGATCACATGGATTATCACGTCAACCGTGATGAATATATAAATTCCAAAAAGAACATCCTGGCTTTCCAAAAGCCAATCGATTTTGCAGTACTTAATTTTGATGACCCGACTGTCGAAAATTTGCATAATCATACGCCGGGAGAAACTTATTACTTCAGCACTCGAGGCTCCTATTTTTGCGGGTGTTTTGTGAATAATGGGGAAATCATCATATCCCCAAAAGACTCAGTCTACGTGGTTGGAAAAACAAGTGAAATAAAACTGCGAGGGGAACACAATCTGTCAAATGTCTGCGCAGCTACAATGGCAGGATTTCTGGCTGGAGCCAATATAGAATCAATCCAAGAAGCAATATTCTCATTTACGGGACTTCCTCATCGACTCGAGCTTGTGGGTAAGAAAAACGGGGTTGATTATTATAACGATTCCTTTGGCACTACTCCCGAAACCGCCATAGCCGCTATCCGCGCGTTTTCCCAGCCAGTCATAATTATCCTAGGTGGTTCTGATAAAGGATCAAGTTATACTGAACTGGGGATGGAAATAGCCAGGTCACAAGTCAAGGCTGTCATCCTTGTAGGAGATATGAAAGATCAAATCAAAGATGCAATCGAAAAAGCCCAATTCAAAGGCCGTATGCTGATAGACGCAAAATCGATGCCTGAGATTGTCGCCCAAGCAAATAGTGTCGCTCAACCCGGTGACGTGGTTCTGCTTTCTCCTGCTTGTGCCTCTTTTGATATGTTTAATAATTATAAGGATAGAGGAAATCAATTCAGGGAGGAGGTAATACGCCTTGAGGAAAAGACCCAAGCTAAGTCTTAACAGAAGACTCTTCTTATTAACTGTCGGTATCGTTTGCTTTGGTCTTCTTATGGTTTATAACGCCTCAGTTGTCAGTGCTCTGCGAGATTTTGGTGATAAATATTATTATCTTCGTTTGCAATTACGCTGGGGACTATTTGGGTCAATCGCTCTGATCTCGTTATCTCGTTTGGACCCCTCCTTCTGGAAAAAAATGGCTACACCTTTGTGGTGCATATCTCTTTTTCTACTTCTAGTCGTTCTAATCCCGGGAGTTGGTAACAAGTATTTAGGTGCGAGGCGTTGGTTAGGGTTAGGGAGCATCGTCTTTCAGCCTGCAGAAGCTGCCAAGTTTAGTATTGCCATTTATCTTGCAGCAGTCCTAAGTAAAAAACCCAGACTCACACCATTTTTGGTGAGTACAGGTTTGGCCATAGGACTCATAATGCTCGAGCCAGATCTGGGGACGTCCATAGTTATCTTGGCCAACTCTCTAATTATTTATTTTGTATCAGGAGGTAGTCTTGTGAAACTAGCCAAACTCGCACCATTTGTCTTGATAGCTGGGTTACTGCTTGTGTTCGTCTCCCCCTATAGAAGAGAAAGACTATTAACTTACTTTAATCCAGACCGAGATCCTCAAGGGAGTTCTTATCATATTCGTCAGGCATTAATTGCAATAGGAAGAGGCGGGCTAACCGGTGTAGGACTTGGCCAGTCACGGCAAAAATATCAATATCTTCCCGAAGTAACGACCGACTCAATCTTTGCTATAGTCGGAGAAGAACTCGGGTTAGTGGGCTCCTCTCTTCTCATACTAGGATTTGTGATGCTAATACTTACTGGAATTAGTGTAGCCAGAAATTCTGAAAATAATTTTGAGAAATTATTAGCCACAGGGATGATTGGCTGGATAGCTAGCCAGACTGTTGTAAATTTGGGGGCAATTGTAGGGATTTTACCTCTAACTGGAGTTCCATTGCCTCTAGTCTCTTATGGTGGTTCTTCCTTAGTTGTCGCCATGGGAAGTATAGGAGTCATACTCTCGGTTAGAAGAAGTCAACATGAAACATAAAATTATTATTACTGGCGGTCACCTTACACCGGCTATTGCCACTATCGAAGCTCTCAAAGAGGAAGGGGGTTGGGAGATCACGTATATTGGCCGAAAAACTGCAAGCGAAGGAGCAAAAGATCCATCGGTTGAATCAGAAATTATTCCCCAATTGGGCGTAACATTCACGACAATTGAAACAGGCAGGCTTCAAAGACAATTCACTCGCCACACGATACCATCTCTTGTGCGTTTCTTCTCAGGGTGTGTGCAGGCTTATGCCCTTTTGGGAAAAATCGATCCAGACATAGTCGTTTCTTTTGGAGGCTATATTGCTCTAACAGTCTCAATTGCAGCAGCCTTGCGAAAAATCCCCATAGTTACTCATGAGCAGACACTAACCATTGGTCTGTCTAATCGTCTCATAGGCAGGTTCGCGAGCAGGATTGCTTTGTCCTGGAAAACTAGTGCAAAAACAGAAGAGCGCAAGTCAGTTCTCACTGGGTTACCTGTTAGGCGAGAAATAACTAACCCTGACAAATTACCAAAATCCAAATTTGCCCTCAATCATCATCTGCCGACTCTGCTAATTGTTGGCGGAAATCAAGGATCTCACTCCATCAATAAATTGGTGATTCCCATACTCAAGAATCTTGCAGATCACGCAAACATAATTTTCCAAACAGGAAGCGTTAATACCCACTCTGACTACGAAACTGCTGTTGGAGAAACAAGCACTCTTACAAAACCCGGTAAAATCCATGTCCGTAAATATTTCTACCCTGGAGAATATGGTGCCATACTTAACCAAGCTGACCTGACTATGGGTAGGTCCGGAGCCAACACCATAGCCGAATTAGCAATTTTGGGAAAGCCCGCCCTTCTTATACCTCTTCCTTGGAGTGGTGGAAACGAACAAGAGAAAAACGCTCAGTTGCTCGTAAACAAAGGATCAGTGGTGCTTTCCCAACACGAGCTAACCTCACAGAAACTGTTGTCTTATATTTTATCCACATTAAAAGAATTAGATTCATTTAAATCTGAAGCTAATAAAGCAAAAGATCTAATTATCCCTAATGCTACTCATAACTTTGTGGAATTAATCAAATCCCAATGTCATTGACTTCCATCTCAACTCAAAGAGCAAAAAACCGTTTTCAAGCACGGTCTCGCAAATTCTTAAGAGGCTTAGCTATGCTGGCCATATTTTTATTGTTGTCCGTAATGGCTACCAACTTTATCTTGAAATTTTTTTCGATAAAGTATGTTAGCTGCACCACGCCATTTGGAGAATGCCCTCAAGATATCAAAGAAAAACTCACATCTTTAATTGGCAAACAAATTTACTCAATAGATCAAGTCAACATAAAAAGCCATATACCGAAAACGGAGATAATAGAAGTAAAAACCCAACTTCCAAACAAATTAATTGTCCAAGTAAATATTCCTAAGCCCGAAGCGATTATCACAAACGTTAATTATCCTGATAGTAAATTCCTTATCACGGAGTTTGGAGAAATAACGGCAGTTGCAGACAAACAAGAGCTACCTCTTATAAAAAGCGATAGCACATTCCCATTATCTGTGGGACAACAAATATCTGATTTCACCGTTTTTTCTTCAATTAAATTAGCAAAAATACTAAAAAACAGCGGATTTGATAAATTTTCTGTGAAGATAGAGGACAAAGATATTATTATTGAGAATATCTCTTCCGCAAAAGTTATAGTATCGCCCTATGCTGACCCGGCGCAGGTGGCTACCACTTTACAACAAGTTTTGTCAAAAGCTACAATGAGCAAGAGCTTGCCGACCAGAATCGATTTGAGATTCAAACAACCGATCCTTACTTATCAATAAGAAACGAAATGGCCAAACCCTCTTTAATTGCCGCAATTGACGTAGGTAGCAGTAAGATTGCTACGCTTATTGCCCAGGTCAATCAGGAAGAAAACAAAATCCACATAGTTGGAGCCTCTTCATCTGATTCCAAGGGAATCCGCAAAGGTCAAATTGTTAACATCGAGGAAGCTGCTCAGTCGATAATTAACTCAGTGGAAGGCGCAGAACGAATGGCCGGATACAATCTAGCCAAATCCTATGTCTCCATAGGAGGCTCTCATATTGCATCTCAAAACAGTACAGGGGTGGTAGCCGTAGCTCAACCTCAAGGCGAGATTACCCAACAGGATGTCTCAAGAGTTGTAGAAGCTGCCCGAGCCGTATCTCTTCCCGAGGCCCGGGAAATTGTTCATGTAATTCCTCGTGAGTTTTCCGTCGACTCACAAAAAGGCATCAAAGACCCAATTGGCATGACAGGAGTAAGGCTGGAAGTCGAGACACATATTATTACAGGTAGCTCGACAGCCATAAAGAATCTGGCCAAATGTGTAGGCGAGGTTGGTTGCGACATAGAGAGTATAGTATTTAGCGGCCTGGCCGCCTCCTATGCGGTTCTTTCTGAAACCGAAAGAGAACTTGGAGTTATACTCATAGATATCGGAGCCGGAACAACGGACATTGCTATCTTTGTAGAAGGATCTCTGGCATATTCCAGCGTCCTACCGATAGGGGCTAAAAACGTCACGAACGATCTGGCAATAGGTCTTAGGGTATCACTGGAAAGCGCTGAAAAGATCAAGATCTTCCTTGGACAGGAGTCCAAAAAACCCGCACTACCCGAAAAAATGGAACAGGGAAGAGAAAAAGAAGAAGAAAAAGAAAAGAAAGATGAATTAGATTTGGGAAAACTCAATCTCCCTGAAGATCTGCGAGTAGCTTCCAAGAAAACCTTGATAGACGGAATCATCAAACCTCGTCTTAACGAAATTTTCCAATTAGTGGCCCAAGAGATCAAAAAGAGTGGTTTTGCCGGACTGGCCCCTTCTGGATTAGTGATCACCGGGGGAGGCGCCCTCACTGTAGGGGCTGTAGAAGCCGGAAAACGAATTCTAGCCATGCCCGTGCGTGTTGGGATGCCAAGCGGTGTAACTGGATTGATCGATGACATAGAAACACCAGCTTTTGCTAGCAGCCTCGGATTGATCCTATATGGCGCTAGAAAAGATTTTGTCGACGAGGACCACAATCTGGGGGGGAAAGGTTTCGGTAAAGCCCTGGATAAACTCCCTGGTAAAGGCATAGCCGGCAAGTTAACAGGATTTATCAAATCTCTTCTCCCGTAATACTGGAGTTGTATGGGGTCTTGCAAAATAATATTTTCCCGCATATCATTGACCCACTTCTGCCCCTCCTGCAAAACAATTTAGGTCTAATTTGTGAACAATCTCTCTGTATGTCTTGATGCACAGCATTAAAGTCAATCGGCCTGCAAGTTGCCGAGTACAGATTAACAATTATTTTTATGGCTCTTGTCAAACCAGACGTCGGCAGATTCGCCCGCATTAAAGTGGTAGGCGTTGGTGGTGGTGGAGGAAACGCACTCAATTCCATGATTGCCGGTGGAGATATAAGGGGTACAGACTTCTTGGCTATAAACACTGATGCTCAGGTTCTACTAGCCAATCAAGCATCTACCAAGCTCCAGATTGGAGATAACCTTACCCGGGGATTGGGAGCCGGTGGGGATCCAGAGATTGGCAGACAAGCAGCAGAGGAGTCAAGGGAAAAGATCAAAGAACTTCTTATTGATTCCGATATGGTCTTTATCACCTGCGGCATGGGAGGTGGTACGGGTACGGGGGCATCTTCAATTGTCGCTGAGATAGCCAAAGAACAAGGAGCATTAACTGTGGCAATAGTGACCAAGCCCTTTGCCTTTGAGGGCGCAAGACGCATGGTCAATGCCGAAGAAGGGATAGAAAGACTCAAAACAAAGGTTGACACTCTTATTGTAATTCCCAACCAGCGCATACTAGATGTCGTCGATCGCAAAATGACACTGTTGGAAGCATTTAGGGTCGCTGATTCTGTATTGAGCCAAGGAGTCAAAGGAATCTCAGACATCATTACCATCCCAGGACTTATTAACGTAGACTTTGCCGATGTCAAAGCTATCATGCAAAATGCTGGATCTGCCCTCATGGGTATAGGAAGCGGCGTGGGAGAAAATCGAGCACAAATGGCTGCGCGTGCAGCTGTAGCCTCACCGTTGCTCGAAGTATCAATTGATGGAGCCAAGGGAGTCCTCTTTAATATTACAGGTGGTGGTGACATCACCATGTCAGAGGTAGATGAAGCAGCCAACATCATCTCACAAGCAGCAGACGCTGATGCTAATATAATTTTTGGTGCCGCAATTGACGAGAAGTTAGTTGATCAGATAAAAATCACAGTCATTGCCACAGGCTTTGACGAGACCCGCTCTCGACTAGCGGGGTTTGTCGGTCGTTCTACTCGTCCCAGCACCCCAGTTCCTCAAGGTCTAGTAAGCGAGAGACCCAAGGTTGTAGATGACATAAATCCTAAATCCCAACATACGCAAGTCGATGAAGAAACAATATCTACTGAACCGGAGTTACCACGTTCAGATGACTTTTCAGATGATCTTGATATCCCCGCATTTCTAAGAAAAGGCAGATAGCTTCTAAGATCACGAGCTCCTGGGATTTTGTGCGCAGATTGGGTTAAAATACACTTCATGGCACAGAACAACCAAAACCCATTGCCAGAATTTGAGGCAGAAATAATAAAATATTGGAAAGAAAACAGGATTTTTGAAAAATCGGTAGAAAACAGATCGACCCAGAAAGAATGGTATTTTTTCGACGGTCCCCCCTTTATCACAGGACTCCCTCATTACGGATCGCTTTTGGTAAGTATCGCCAAAGACGTTTATCCGCGCTTCTTTACCATGAAAGGATACAAAGTGAAACGGAAATGGGGATGGGACTGTCATGGGTTGCCTGCCGAAAATAAAGTAGAAAACAAGCTAGGCATAAAACGCAAGAAAGATATTGAAGAGGTGATTGGGGTGAAAAGGTTTATAGATGAGTGCAAGGATTATGTAAATAACGTTTCAGAAGAATGGGAATGGTACATAGATCACGTGGGTCGCTGGGTAGATTTCAAAAATTCCTACAAAACTATGGATTTCACCTATATGGAAACTGTAATGTGGGTTTTCAAGGAAATTTACAAAAAGAATCTTATATATAAAGGTCTGCGCATATCACTCTATTGTCCCCATTGTGAAACACCCATCTCCAATTTCGAAGTGGCTATGGATAATAGTTATGTTGAAGTAAGCGAACCTGGCGATGTCTATAAATATGAATTAAAAGATGAAAAAGGAACTTTTGTATTGGCTTGGTCAACGACCCCATGGAACAAGTTAGTGACACCAGCCCTTGCAGTAAACCCAAAGTTTACATACATAAAAGTGAAACAAGGTAACGAATTTTTCATCCTAGCCAAAGAAACAACCAAAATACTCAAAGGCGAATATCAAGTAATTGAAGAATTTAGTGGGGAAAATCTTCTAGGCAAGGAATTCGTCCCCCATTATGATTTTTATCCCATTGAGGAAGGAAAAAAAGCGTTCGTCATAATCCCCGGTGAGTTTGTAACCCAAGATGAAGGAACGGGAGTAGTAACCATAGCGGCATACGGCGAAGAAGATTTAGAGGTTATGCAAAAAGAAAATATTCAAATAGTACTTCACGTAGAATCAGACGGTCATCTATCAGCAAATGTCCCAAATTGGGGTGGGCTCTATTATCTGGATGCAAATGAAAAAATAAATGCAGATCTAAAATCCCGTGGACTACTTTATTCAGAGACTTTACATACGCACACGGTCCCTACTTGCTGGAGATGTCAAACCCGGCTCATCTATTCTCCACAAAATGCCTGGTATATGAATATAAAAGAGCTAAAACCTCAGCTGAGTAAGACAAATGAGAAGATCAACTGGTTCCCGCAACACTTTAAACACGGAAGATTTCTAAAAAGTATGGAGGCAGCTCCCGATTGGTGCATCTCCCGTAGTCGTTATTGGGGGTCACCTGTCCCTGTGTGGGAATGTGAATGTGGAGAAAGATTTGTACCTGGGTCAGTAAAAGAGTTAGAAGAGGCATCTGGGAAAAAAATTGTAGACCTACACAAACCCGACATAGATGAACTGTCAGTTACCTGCAAAAAGTGCGGTAAATCAGTCAAAAGGGTCCCTGAGGTGCTTGATTCTTGGTTTGAAGCAGCCAGCGTCCCATATGCTGAATACCATTATCCATTTGAAAACGAAGGAGAAGTCAAACGACGGTTCCCGGCTGATTTCATAGTCGAGTATACGGGCCAAATCCGTGCCTGGTTTTATGTACTTCATGTCATATCCAATGCCCTTTTTGGGGATATTTGCTTCAAAAACGTAGTTGTCACTGGGGTGGTCCTTGGGAATGATGGACGAAAAATGAGCAAGAACTATGGAAACTATCCTGACCCTAAAGAAATGCTTTCAAATTATGGAGGTGACGCTTTAAGACTCTACTTTATGGGAAGCCCAGTAATGAATGCTGAAGACGTTGCTATCTCAGAAGAGGAATATCGCAACCAATTGCGCACAACCTTGCTTATATTGTGGAACTCGTTTAAATTTTTCAAAACATATGCGGAAGTGGATAAATGGCAACCACAAGAAAAAGCTCCCAAAAGCACAAATGTGTTAGATTCTTGGATTAACGCCAGAGTCGGTGAGTTGACACAGAATACAGAAAAACACCTATCAAGCTTCAACTCGCCAGCAGCTATTGTGGAAATACAAAAATTTGTAAATGATCTGTCCACTTGGTACATTCGCCGCAGCCGAGACAGAGTGGGCCCTAGTGCAAAAGACGTCAAGGATAGGAACAACTTCTATAACACATCACACAATATCTTTATCCACCTAAGTAAAGTGATTGCTCCCGTAACCCCCTTTATTGCTGAGAAAATCTATCGCGACCTAACGAACAAAGAAAGTGTACATTTGGAAAACTGGCCAGGACAATCAGCAACATCAACAGACGAAAAAGTTCTAATCCAACAAATGTCGCAAGCAAGACTAATTGTCGAAAAAGCACTTTCGGCAAGAAAGACAGCTCAAATCAAAGTGAGGCAACCGTTGTCCTCTCTAACTTATATAGCTCCACAGGCTCTAAATGCTGAGGTGGAAAGACTAATAGCTGACGAGGTGAATGTAAAATCACTGGTATGGAATTCTGGAGAGGAATCTCAAGTTAGTTTAAATACAAATCTAACCCCAGAGTTAGTAAAGGAAGGCGAGGCTCGAGATTTGGTAAGATCATTCCAAGAATTACGCAAAGAGAAAGGCTTTAAGCTGGATGAAAAGGTAAGAGCAACGGCTCCTTCATGGCCCAAAGAGTTTGAGGAATACATTAAATCTAAAGCTCTACTTAGTTCTTTAACTCAAGGGCCAAATCTAAGTCTAGAACCTTAATTCTAAAGGAGTTTAAACATGAAACGTTTTGATCTCTTTCAGCTAGGGAGTATCGCTGTAATTATAAGTATAGGTCTTATCGTCATCCGATCGGTTGGAAGTGAATTATTTCCTCAACAAGTTATCTTTACATTGATATCTCTAAGCGTGTATTTTTTTATCTCTCGTCTTGACTACAGAACCTTTGCCAATCTTTTTTTCCCGCTATATATAACCATCCTCGTCTTTCTCATCTCTCCTTTCATTTTCGGAATTGTTTCTCGCGGCTCCTTGCGTTGGATCCAACTAGGACCCATCTTTATCCAACCTTCAGAGGTGGTAAGGCCCCTTTTGATTCTCTCCTTTGCTTCTCTGGTGTGCAAGTTTCCTCGTCCACTCTCTCTAAGAAACTTAGGCCTCATCGGATTGCTAACGGCTCCCATCTTGGGACTCGTAATGCTTCAGCCAGACCTAGGCAGTGCTTTGGTGTTATCTGCTGGCATCTTGGGCATCACGCTCGCAGGCGGACTGCGGATCAAATACATTTTTACTGGATTCCTATTGGCTCTAATCGTTTTGCCCCTAGGAATTAATAGACTCCATGGATACCAAAAAGATAGACTTATGTCATTCGTAAATCCCTATTCAGACCCACTGGGTAAAGGGTATAACTCGATTCAAGCCGTCATTTCCGTGGGTTCCGGGGGTATCTGGGGTAGAGGACTCGGACATGGCACTCAAAGTCATCTTAAATTTCTCCCGGAGAATCATACAGACTTTATATTTGCCAGTTTAACAGAGGAGCTAGGATTAGTTGGAGCGACCATATTAATCGCGGCTTATCTAGTTCTACTGATGCGTATTTACTTATCTGGAATCAGAAGTACCGATAGGTTTGCTGTACTAGTTAGTCTGGGAATCCTTTCAATGCTTAGTTTCCAGACCTTGGTAAATATCAGCATGAATATCGGGCTTGCGCCCGTCACGGGAGTTACCCTGCCATTGGTTTCATATGGAGGCTCTTCGCTTTTGGGAAGTCTTTTTTTGCTTGGCTTGGTCCAAAACATTTACTCTTTTCGAGTCTCCTCTCCCGCCACGTTCACGATCAAGTAGATTTATCTCCCAATTTCTCCCGAGAAAGTATATAATCCCGCCAGAATGTCAAAAAGAGAAGAAGAAAAATTTGCAAGAGAAATCAAGAGAAACCTGGAACAAAATCTAGGCCTATTAGAAGCTAGAATCCACTCATATGTCGAGCCCAAAGAAATTCCTTCCCAATTGTTGTTTGATTATTTTATTCAGCAAATTAGAGTCAGAGAATTAGACAGTCTTATGCCAAAACACAACCTTGAGGCTTTGGATAATTTTGAAAAATGGCACGAAGAGAAAGGCATACCTGTACCAGACCCAAGTTGGTTAAAACAAATACGTGAGTTCTGGCAGGCAAAGGCTACGCCTGGTAAAAAGTCCTCTAAAGACTGAATTTGGACCAAACAGCTTCCTCCAAGTTACGGATGTAACCAGCCTCCTTTTGTGCTATAATCCGAGGGTTATGTCAGACTACGCAGTTATTGCTATCTCCGGACGACAATTTAAAGTCACAACCGGTAGCAAAATCACTATAGATAATACAGATACTGAAGCAGGAAAAACCCTGAAGATTGAATCTGTTCTTCTGCGCAAAATTGGCGATAAATTGGAAATTGGAGAACCAAATCTGTCTGGAGTTACTCTCACGGCCAAAGTTCTTGAAAAGAAAAAGGGAGACAAAATTAGAGTCTCCAAATTTAAAGCGAAATCCAGATACAGAAAAACCATTGGCTTCAGATCCAAACAAGTCATTCTCGAGATAGAAGATATCGCTGGTCGTGAAAAAGAGGTTAGTTCTCCTGCTAAGAAAACATCAAAGAGATTGGTTAATAAATAGATTCTGAGGTTAATTGATCTACTTGACTCGCGTGAAAATTTACTGTAATCTTTTTTACAAATCTATAATAGCTAATTATTTTTAATTTTATTGTATGGCTCATACTAAAGCTGGAGGATCAACAGCACAAAAAGGGGATAGAAGGGGGAAACATCTTGGAGTCAAAGTCACTCATGGGCAAAGAGTCAATGCAGGCTCAATTCTTGTGAAACAAAAAGGTGCCACCTTCAAATTTGGTAAGGGAGTACGCAAGGGACGAGATTTTACGGTTTATGCAGCCATCGAAGGGATAGTTGAATTCAAAAATAAACTCGGGAAAAAGTTAGTCCAAGTCATATCTAGTTAATACCAATTTGCAAAACACCTTTATGTCTGACCAAGTAGTTCAGATTGCTGTAGACGAGCTTCAACCTAACCCTCTTCAACCCCGCGGTATTATCACCCCCGAATCACTAGTAGATCTAATTGACTCTGTTCGTGAACACGGTGTGTTAGAACCTCTGGTTATTGCTAAAACTCCTGCAGGTCTACAGATTATCGCTGGTGAACGTCGCTGGCGTGCTTCAAAGCTGGCTGGACTCAAGACAGTTCCAGTGATTGTCAAAGAAACTACACCCCAAGGAATGTTGGAATTGGCAATTGTGGAAAACGTTCAAAGGTCAGATCTCAACCCCCTGGACCGAGCCCGCGCTTTCGAGCGACTCATGCAAGAGTTTGACCTATCAAACGCCGAAATTGCGCAACGAGTAGGTAAAAGCCCAGCCTACATCAGCAATTCATTAAGACTTCTCCAACTACCAGATGCCCTTAAGGACGGACTACTTACAGGACTTATCTCCGAAGGTCACGCCCGAGCACTGGCAGCTATCAACGACACTAAGTTAATGATTGAGGCCTACAAAATTGTCCTGCGTGAATCCGGGTCCGTAAGAAGAGCTGAGGACCTAGCCCGTCGTATGCAGGCCAAATCAGGCCAAAAGGTTAAATCTACACACATAGCTCCTCATATAGTAGCTGAGGAAATCGATGATATGCGCCAAAAAATGGAGGATTCTCTAGGAGGAAAAAACAATGGTTCTCAAGTAAAGCTTTCCAGATCTCGTTCTGAAACCAAGATTCCCTTTGTATTTAAGGGTAATCTAGAAGACACAGAACCCAAACTTCAAAAAATCTTCTCCGCCGTAACCTCCCAGAACTAAATCTTCTAAAAGGAATGCTTTTTGATAAATCCAGAGGCTTTTGGTGGCCAGTATCTAAATAATGCTTTGCCAATAAGACTCGATCTGGGTATAGGTCCAAACTCCCGACCATCACGACTATGTAGCCTATTGTCACCCATCACAAGATAATCCCCCTCTGGTACTACAACTTCCCCGTCTTCTTGCAGATATCCCCCTGGATTCGTAGATCCGTCAGGTGGAAGGAAATCAGTAGGAACCGGAGTTCCGTTCACATATACTTTGTCGCCGACAAGTCTAACTTTGTCTCCACCTACGCCAATTATCCTCTTTATGTATTCGCAGTTTCTCTCGGCACACCATTCTGTCGGAGGAGCTTTGAGTATAACCACATCTCCTCTTTGAGGACTACCAAATTTGTAACTAATCTTATCCGTCAGTAAATATTCCCCATCCTGAAATGACGGTACCATAGACTGCCCTTTTACTTGGTGAGGTTGAAGCACAAAAAGATAAATAATCAAAGAAACCGCCGCAGCCATGACCACAGTCTGTAACACATCCAAGAAAGCCAACCCAATTTTCTTCAGATTATCTTCCATGCATACACAATTTTATGGTTTTTAGGTTTGTTCTGCAATTGCAACTTTGCTAAAATCCGTCTACGGGCGCATGGCTCAGTTGGTAGAGCGTTGCATTCACATTGCAAAGGTCTCAGGTTCGAGTCCTGATGCGCCCACCCAAACTTCTACTGTCAGCCAATCAATTGATTCACGTCTTCCTTAAGAATCTCAAGAATTGGATCGACGGCAAACATCCTTCCGAATTGACTATCTATAAATTGTTTCAAGGCTTCCAGAGCCTGCTTCTCTGCGTTCTTCAGTCCTCGCTTATTAAGCTTAGCTGCTGAATCAACCAGTTTTATAAACGCCCTTGATGCGGAATTATTTCTAATAAGACCCAAAGACACGCCTTCGTAGTAATCTTGTTTAAGAGTCGCATAAGTGACTAGTTTCTTGCCCTCGTTCTCTACAATTCCATTTTTATCAAAATTTATTTGAATCTCATCCCCAAGATTGCTTGTAATACCCTTGATCTTTTCAATAGCAACCTCGCCGTCGATATCATATAAATAAGCAGTGAGATCATATACTTGTGGCGAGAGTGAAGTTATGTTTAAGAAATAATTACCACTTTGTGGCTTATTCAACTCAAGAATTTGTATTGGTTTTCCCGAAACCTCGTCGCTTAACTCGTCACCGACAGGAGACTCGTCACCCGAGAAATATTCTGAAACCAGATTATGATCAGAGTCCTTAAGAGCTAGATTAATGTCTTTATCCGAAGTAAATAACAAATATGACAAGTCTGTATGACTTGGGGTAAATATTCTGGTCCCAAAGTACGTATTCCCATAATCGGAAAGAGAAACAATACTGGAATAATAAGGATCGTTTATGGAATATGTCGGCGGTTGCTTGCCTGTAACCACTATAAAGTGTCTTCCTGCTCCGTCCGGTTCCTCCAATATTACTGGCAGACCAGACACAATATTGCTATCTAGCTTAAGATTATCTACTCCTCGGGTTCTGGTGAATTCCAAATCAGGTTGCCAAGGATAAAGCCATCTTTTGGCAAGCGATGCATATCTAGTTAATGCCAGCCAATTAACGGCACCATTGGTCAAATATCCATCTGGCTGAGATTTAAGCCATAGATTCAAATTACCCGGACTGGTTACTTGTCCAAGCGGACCATAGCTAACCTGATGATATCCAAATACCATCGCCGCTGACGTCACAGCACAGCCCCAGCGCGAAAATGATTTATCGGTTACCTGTGGATTCCACAAAGACGCATGGTCATATTCATCATTACCCCATGCACTGTCCTTCTGAGTAAAATAGGGGACGGGTAAAGGGGTGGGGGTAGGAGTCGGTGTCGGAGTCGGTGTCAAGGAAGGAGTAGGCGAAGGTGTAATTGTTGGAATTGAGGTGGGAGTGGGAATGCTAGTGGGAGTAGGAGAGGGGGTCAATACAAAATTTGTGACCGCAACATTTACATTATCAAATCTCAGACTTATATTTCCGTTTGCCCCTGGAGCAGCTCTGAAACCAACTCCTCCAGAGTCAATTATATTACCAGCAAATTCGTGAGAAAAACTCGACACCTGGGACCCTGAATCAAGTAATGAAAAATCAAGATGCTGACCTGATACCGATATTCTCCATCTATAAGTATGATTTATTAGAGGAGGAAACGGAGATTTAAATACTGAAAGGTATGATCCGGATACATAACTTTCGACAAAAAACCCAGATGAATTTGAATGTATCCCGTACCAATCAAAAGGGCCTCGATATCTAAAAACAACATTCTGATCTTCTCCTGTTATTGCCTTTATGTCGGACTCAAATACATAGTCTTTCCAATTGTCGTTTTCGACAACAATACCTCCATCGACATTCCTCTGGTTAAAAGATATCGCAAGTTGTCCAGAATCAACGTGCCAATCATTTGTTGTCCATGGAGGACTTGTGGAAGGTGGATGCAAATAGAACCTGGTCCATGAGGGACCTATTGTTAACAGCTCAAAATCGTCTAAAAAAGTTTCTTGAGTTGCCTCTACGCGAAAAAACGTTCCCCACAAAAAGGGGGCCATAAGAATAGCGAACAAAACCGAGGTGATTATGTAAAAAAATGTTTTCACCCCAATAGTATGCTATTTTATTTTAATCATAAGTATCAATACCCATTTTTATGAAAACTTTAGCTATAATCATTCACTACAATTCTCCAGGAACATTCAAACTGGTGAAAACTCTTTCAGAATCGGGGATAAAAACCATAGTGGTAAATAATGAAGACCAAGATTTAATAACAAAAGTAAAATTCCCCAACCCCCCAGAGATAATAAACAATCATTCCAATATAGGGTTTTCCTCAGCAGCGAACATTGGAATAAAAAGAGCTCTTGGGCTAAATGCCTCTATCATAATTTTGATTAACCCGGACATCGGTCTTTCAAAGAAGAACTTAGCAAAGATGTTAAATTGTAAATACGATATATATGCTCCAGTGATTAAATATTCTCATAATGGTGTAAAGGTCATGGACTATGGAGGAAAAGTAAATAAAGTAACGGGAAGAGCCACGCATCTGATATATAAGAATCGACAGAGAATATTACCTTCTATAGATTATGTCTCGGGAGCGTTTATGGTTATAAACACTAAAATTTTCAAAAGTAAACTTTTACTGAATGAAGAATATTTCTTATATTACGAAGATACAGAATTTTGTATAAAAGCAAAAAAATTAGGATATCTAATTGGAGTGTGTGGGGATTTTACTGTTAAACATGGTTTAAGCCAGAGTGTTGGAATAAATCATTGGAATAAACATTATCACAATCTCAAAAGCAACGTTATATTTATAAAAAACAACATAGAACCTTTATACAAACCTATAGCTTATGGATATTGGTCTTTGCTGGTTGCATGGACAACAATGAAATACATTCTATCTATGTTCATAGTAAAATAGATCCAATGATCTCGGCAGTAGTGTTAACAAAGGATGAAGAGAGGAATATCGAAGAATGTCTGGAGAAATTGAAGTGGTGCGACGAGATATTAGTTATTGACGATGATTCAAAAGACAAAACACAGGAAATCGCAAAGAAAATGGGTGCCAGAATTCTCTCTAGAAACCTGGATAACGATTTTGCTGAACAAAGAAACTTCGGTTTAGAAAATGCCCACCAGAAATGGGTACTTTTTGTGGATGCAGATGAACGGGTTAGCTTTGATCTAAGACAAGAAATCCTCAAAGCAATAAACGACATATCGTATAAGGGCTTTTATCTCAAAAGACATGATTTCTTCTTGGGTAAAAAACTCAAATATGGAGATGTGTCAAATGCTAAGTTCATAAGATTACTAAGAAGGGGGTCCGGCAAATGGGTCGGCAAAGTCCATGAAAAGTGGGTAAGTGACGGCAGGGTAGGGGAGCTGAAAAACCCTCTTAAGCATTACCCTCATCCTGACATCGTTTCATTTCTTCGCAATATAAATTTTTATTCAAGTATTAGAGCCAAAGAGCTATATGCACAAAATACCAAATCAAGCGTCTTTCAAATTATCTCCTTCCCCATAGGTAAATTTATTTACATCTGGATTGTAAAACTCGGTTTTCTAGATGGTACGCTTGGAGTCATACATGCTTTAATGATGAGCTTCCATAGCTTTCTAGTTCGTGGAAAACTCTTTTTGTTATGGAAAAATATCTCAGGCTTTTCTTCATAATAGGCTTCTGTTTTTTTCTCCTAGGCCAAATCTGGAGAATTCCACTCCCCTTCCCAGGTTTATATATTAACAGTCTAGATCTTTTCGTTGGAATATCTATCTCCTTTTCTGCTTTCATCTTTATCAAAAATAGAACGTCATTTAATTTGCCCAAACCCTTAATTCTTTTTATTATCACAATGATCGGGTCGCTTTTAATTAACCCACTTCATCTGTCTCCTATCGAATTTATTTCATCCTCGTTTTATATATTACGTCTGGTCGGAATATTATCGATCTATTTACTTCTCAAATACTGCATTGATAGTTTTCCCGGTTTTGGCATATTTCTGAAAAAAAGTATCGAGGTTATCGCCATATCCATGGCAATTATTGGGATTGCGCAATATCTAATCTTTCCTGATCTAAAACCACTAGAAATGTTTGAGTGGGACCCTCACCTATATCGTGTAGTGGGCTCGTACTTAGATCCAGGATTTACCGGCATCCTTCTACTATTAGGTCTCATATATTTAATAGTTACCCGTTGGCATAAGAGAAAAACCAGTTGGGACAAATTTAAAATTTCACTTATCTACATATCCATGATGTTCACTTACTCCCGAGCAACTTACTTATCGTTCTTAGTTGCAATTACATCAATCTCTTTCCTTAAAAAGTCACCTCAATTTTTATTTAGGGCAATCGCCATCTTTATAATCACGATTATCATCCTTCCCCGCCCCAACAGCATTGGGACAAGACTAGAGCGTCAGGATAGTATCAAAGCGAGAATCGAAAACTGGAGCAAAACAATCAAAGTCATCAAGCAATATCCGATTAGCGGAGTAGGATTTAACGCATATAGATACGCCCAAATACGCCTACATCTTCTAGATCCAAATGAAGGGCTCGTTTCCCACTCAGCCGCGGGTGCAGATAGCTCTATATTATTTACCTTTGTCACCACTGGGTTAGTTGGGGGGATAATCTACTCTCTTCTTCTGTGTAAATTCATCTCTCTCTTGTATGAAAGTGGCAACATTGTTAGCTTCATATCATTATTATGTCTACTCGCCCATTCACTCTTTTTGAATAGCCTCTATTACTCCTTTGTTCTTTTTTGGATTGCCATTGTAGTGGTTTATGAACGAAGAAACCCAACTGAACCTAAGGGTTAAACTTCACGGGTATCGTCTTGTCTGTAGAATTGCCAGCGGTATCAGTCGCAATTACCCTGATCTCTTGTTCACCGTCAGAAAGGGTTATTAGAGTCTCGAACTTCCCTCCAGTTCCTACAATTACGGATCGGTCGTTAACTTTAACTACCGCCTCTTCTTCTGTCACGCCTGTTACTTTAATATTTTTATTCTGTTGCCCTGAGAAAGTTTGATTTGTCGTAGGAGATGTAACGGTAAGTAGGGGCAATACGCGGTCCAAAACGATTGATATCTGTCCTGATGGTTGACTAACATTTTGTGCTCTATCGCTTGCAGTTACATATAATTCATTAGATCCAGAGGCAATCTTTATTTCTGAAAAGTTAAACTCTCCACCGTCGTCAGCGACTACTTCTTTTAATTTATCCCCATTTAAAAACAGCGAAATGTCGGCCCCACTCTCAGAAAACCCTTTGAGACTAATTAGTTCTTGCGATGTTACACTTGGCAAAGGTGCCAACCTTGGAGGGGCCGGTGGTGTCTTGTCTACAATGGAAACAGAGTCCTTGTTTCCGTTGATATTCCCCAGGAAAACTGCAAATTTTGCAAGAAGAGGTATTCCAATTACAAAAAACAAAATCAGTAATAATATTGTTACAGCAACGTACGCGACAGCTTTGCGCAAGTTTCGTTTTTCCTCAAATGTCATTCTCGTTTGCCTTGCCATGTTTCTTGTATGTCTATTGAGCCGAGACCGGGATTCGGACCCGGGACCTACGCTTTACGAAAGCGCCGCTCTACCATCTGAGCTATCTCGGCAATCCCGTCTTCTCTCTGGGCACATCATATCTCAAATGTATGAGAATTGACAAACCCCCCTCTATTGAGGGTAAACTCATGACTAATGGGAAATATTTGGATAGCCCTACTTACTGGTTTAACCACAGGAGGACTTTCGTGCATGGCGATTCAAGCTGGGCTTCTCACCTCAGCGATCACTCAGAGTGATCCAGGCAATTCATCTTTAATAAGCCGGCTAAAAATTACAAGCAGCTTCCTTGTGGCAAAGATTCTTGCATATACCCTTCTAGGCATCCTCTTGGGTTCCCTGGGATCATTTCTAACTATTTCTCTAAGACTTCAGGGCTGGCTACAAGTAGCAATAGGCATTTATATGTTAACCACAGTTGGCAGACTTCTAAATCTTCATCCAATATTCAACTATCTAGTCGTTAAGCCTCCTAGTTGGGTATATCGTCTTATGAAACGGGAAGCCAAGTCTGCATCCATCATTTCAGCAGGATTCATGGGACTTCTCACCGTGTTAATGCCCTGTGGAGTAACCCAAGCCATGATGGTTCTGGCTGTAGGATCAGGATCAGCCCTACTTGGCGCGGGAATTATGTTTGCTTTCACTCTAGGCACCTCCCCTTTATTTTTCCTTTTAGGAGCCGTCACATCCCAACTACTTACAAATCGCAAACTAGAAATTGCGGCAGCTACACTTATACTTTTCTTCTCGGTTTTATCAATCAACGGGGGACTAGGGCTTCTTGGCTCAATCTATACCCTCCAAAATTTCTATAAAGCCGCCACTGTTAGCAGCCTACCTGTTAAAGGTTCTGTGGCTGGTGTCGACCAAGAAGGCAAGCAAGAGGCAACCATAGTAGTCCGCAGTTCAGGTTACTCTGCCAACAAGACTGCTCTTCGTTCAGGCATACCTGTCAAACTTACTCTTCTTTCTCAAAATGCGGCGGGTTGTGCCAGGGCATTCACAATTCCAAAACTCAATATCACCAAAATCCTCCCAGCCAATGGAACAGAAACTGTCGAGTTCACACCGGCTCGTCCTGGCCGTCTTGCTTTCTCCTGTAGCATGGGCATGTTTACCGGTTCATTTGAAATAATTTAACTCTATGACAAAAAAGCAATTCAAAGTTTGCGATATGCACTGCGCTAGCTGTGCGATGGTAATCGAAGGTGAGCTAGAGGATGCCGGCGCCAAAGCCAAATGCAATTTCGGCAAACAAACACTTGAAGTTGAGTACAACGAAGACAATCTCGACGAAACTAAAATCAAGCAAATCTTGGAGAAAGTCGGTTACAGGATGGGAACTGTATGAATCAGTATTTGGTAATCAAAGCAAACGGAGAGAAAGAGCCCTTCAGCGAAAAAAAATTAATTGCCTCCATCAGAAGAGCTGGCATTCCCCAATCTCTGGAGAGCGAAGTTGCCAACCATGTCCGCAGTAATCTAAGCCCAAATATACCCACACGAGAGATTTATCATCACATAATCGAGTTCCTTAAAAAATCCTATCCCGTGGGTGGTTCTATATACAGTCTTAAGCAATCATTACTAGAGCTTGGTCCCAGCGGTTACCCATTCGAGAAATATATTGCAGCCGTCCTTACTCAATATGGCTATGTGTGTAAAACAAATCAAATTCTAGAAGGGGAATGTGTCAATCATGAGGTAGATGTCGTGGCCGCAAAAGACACAGAGAACCACATGATTGAGTGCAAATATCACAACCAACCAGGTGTTCGCTCAGATGTGAAAGTAACCCTTTATGTCAAATCTCGTTTTGAAGACCTTAAGCGTCACCATGGTTTTGCAAAAGGGTGGTTGGTTACCAACACAAAATGCACGACAGACGCCATACAATATGGCAATTGCTCTGGGCTTAAAGTGGTAAGTTGGGGCTACCCCGACAAGGGGAATCTTCAGGATCTTATTGAATCTTCAGGATTGTATCCAGTCACTTCCTCCACCGTTATCTCGCTTTCCCAAAAAGCTATACTTTTGAGTCACAATATTATCCTCTGCCGGGATCTATTACATCTTTCTCCCAGTATCCAATCCCAGGCCAAGATTTCCCATGAACAAAATCTAAGGCTAGTAGCCGAAGCCCAGGCGCTTGTCAAAGACAATCTCCAGTAATCTCCTGCCCACAACAATCAAATCCAATGTCAGAATTTAATAGTCAGCTCGTTATCCCCACACTCAAGCAAGTAGTTAGTATTCTTGACGCCAATCATATCAAATATAGATTCCTGGGCTCGGTCGTAATGGCCGCAATTAACGGCAAACAGTATCGAGATGTGGGTGACCTAGATCTATTTATCGACATCAAAGGGAAAGACGTTTTTTATAACCAGCTGATCCACGCGGGATATAAACCAGCAGGAGGGATGTTCGGATTTGCTCGCAAGTATCTTTCCTTGGAAACACTGTCACATCCACAGTTGCTCTCAATGGGATATTTCTACGGAGAATGGCAAGAAGATGGCTGGTTGTTCATGGGAAATAAACTAATCAATGCCACCATAGAGTCTTATGCTATAGCTCCTACGCGATACACTCTTCACGGGGTTAAATTCCTTGGTCTTCCTCATCGAATAATAGCAACAGGTGTCATATCATCTGCCAAAAATCCCAAAAGAAGAAAAGAACTAGAAATTATCAAAAATAAGAAAATAGAACCCCTCCCTAATACTTATATCCACATAAATATTTTAGGACTGCGTGCGGACTGGATTTATCATCTTGTAAAATCAATTTTAAATATTATCGGCGTGATCAGAACAAAATTTAATTTGCCGTTTGATCCGTGGAGATAAAATTGTATGAACTCAGAAATAAAATTCATGAAATCGGAATTTTTCAAAGAATCAGGGAATGAAACATTTTCGCATATAAAGGAATTAATAGAGAGTTTGACTCCGGCAGCTGAAGTTATACATATTGGGGGCGGCTCTATTCCTGGGGCGCTGACCAAGGGCGATGTGGATATCCAAATTCGCATTGATAGAACTCAATTTGAAGAAGTAGTTAAATCATTTGGACAAGTTTTTCAAATCAACAACACAGAGTTATGGAGTGAAGATCTCGCAATTTTTAAAAGCATCTATCTCCAAATGAAAGTCGATATCTTAGTAACTGTAGTTGGATCCAGAAGCGATAACTGCCATAAATTCAAAAAACTATTACTAACACGTGAAGACATTCTGGAGGAATACAATCAAATGAAAGCCAGTTTCCAAAACCAAGAAATGCAGGACTATAAAGTTGCCAAGGCCAAGTTCTACCAAAGATTAGAGAGTCTCTTGTGATATCATATTTTTCATATGGCAGCCAACCAAATTGATCCGAAGATTCTCAACTTTCTCCAAAAACATAACATATGCTCCCTCACCACATTGCTTTTAGATGGATCACCTCATGCGGCTGCCTTGCACTATTCACACCAAGAAGATCCGTTAACTCTTTTTTTCTCCACCGAAAACTCCAGCAAAAAATGCCAAGCATTATTAGAAGGAAATATAGGGAAAGCTAGTGTGGCTATAGGATTCAGTGAAGAGGAATGGATTACTTTGCAAATGGACGGTGAAATTAAAATTATCGCCGACAAGGGAATTCTAGAAAAAATCTATCAAATACATTACTCGAAACATCCAAACTCAAGAAAGTATAAGGACGATCCTAACACAATTTTCTTGGCGTTTACCCCGACCTGGACAAGATATACAGACTTCAACACACATCCACCTACAATCATCTCATCACAGGGGTAATACAATCGGTAGTATGCTACTTAACCGCGAAAAGGTTGTCGTATTCATGTTGGTTCTCTTGGCAGCGGTTCTAAGACTCTGGAGAATAGACAAAGATTTGTTGATCCATTATGACCAGGGAAGAGATCTTCTGGCCGCTTACGACATTTGGAAACTTCATCACCCTACGCTCCTGGGTCCCACTGCAGACGATGAGACCAAGGGTATATTTTTTAGCCCCATCTATTATTACTTGATTTCTTTGCCACTTTGGTTAACTGCGGGTAATCCAGTATCCGCAATTGTTTTTCTTATCGCCATAGAGCTTGCCAGTATGCTATTTCTGTATATTGGAGCAAAGAAATTATTCGGAAAACAGACAGCTTTATTAACCCTTGCCATGGTGGTGGTTTCCTTTGGTCAGGTAAGTTTCAGTCGTTGGCTCTCAAACGCTATGCCGGTGCAGGCAATTGGAAACGTATTTATTTTTCTACTGGCCAAAATCGCTAATAAAGAAAAAGTTTGGCATCGGTTTTGGTTATCCTTAGGCATCCTCTTTGTTTTCAATCCCGCGGCAGGAATAGGGATGGTAATCTTTGCACTTGTTTGGCAAATAGCTGTTAGCAAAGAAAGCTTTATGGAAATAATTAAGGGGATCTTGTTATTTTTATTGCCAGCGATCCCTCAGTTACTTTTTGAAGTTCGTCATCAATTTTTAATCACCCACGGAATCTGGAGAATGATAACTAATAGAAGTGAAGGACTGGGTTGGTCTTTCTTGTCATTATTTGCTGTTGGTAAAGTTTTTGGCAATTTCCTCACAGGGATTTGGAGTCATGGGGTAGAAGCAATTTCCCTAGCTGGATTAATAATCGTCTTCTTCAACTGGACAAAGCCGAAATATCGCAACCAGCAAATACTCTTTTTCTGGGTATTCTCTCAAGTAGCTATATTATTTCTTTTCCGCCGACCCATGTATCCCCATTTTTATGCGGCTATCGGTTCAGGGTTAATTCTTCTATTGGTAAATAGTCTAGTAAATATAGGCAAACAGGTCGGGATAATCATTTGCCTAGTTTTAGTATCAGCCAATATTTTCTTGGATTACACCCATCTCACCCAACCTAATTTAGGCTTAACCCCTATCGGTACGGCTAACCTGGTAACTCTAGAAAATCGCCTTAAGGCACTAGATTTTATCCAGCATACGTCAGGGAAAAACTCCTACTCACTATGGACGTACACCATTCCTTACTTTCAAGACCAGCCATGGAGATATCTGCTCCTATGGAAGGATATGAAAAGGCCCGTCGAAAAGGGTGAGATATTCTATACCCTTTATGAGCGAGATTGGGACAGGCCGGATAGACTAGAAGACTGGTTGGCTTCGGCCAACAAAATCTCCCAAATTGAACAACGAGAAAAAATAGCAAATTTCACTGTCGAAAAAAGAACCTGGAAGTAGCGACACAGAACAAGATATTTGTCAGCTCACACTTCTCCAAAAAGTTATCTCCAAGATATAATCCTATCTCTATTCTTTAGATGCTTCAAACAAGTCTGCCTGGTCTCTCACTATCTTCTTGGTCAGTTCTTTCATTTTCTCAGGATGATCCTTGAAATAGTCATCAACAACACGTGCGATATCTGGATGTCCGTGAGTAAGTTTCCCAACCCCTCGCAAGGCTTGGATTGCTTGCTCTTTGACCTCTGGATTTACCTCGCTTGCCTCCAGATCCAAGTGATTTAGAACGTTTAATAACATCGTGAGAACACCCATAAGCTTATCATTGTTGCTCTCCACTCTTTTTCTATTTACAGCCTCTTTTTTCAAAATCACTGGTGTCTCCTCCGTCTTTGGATGGATTTTGGCTTCCCCAGTATAAGTGGGGCGTGCAGTCGAGGTAGGGGATGCCTTTTTTACTGCAGCCGCCCTCTGTCGTACTTGTTCTTCCTCTTGAGCTTTCAAAGCCCTGGCTATTCTCATATCACCCTGTAGTACCTGCAATCTATAAGTAGGATTAAGCCTCTTGAAGTTACCAAGAAGATTCGCTGTCTCTTGCTCATCAGCTAGGTTCTCCGCGTACTGAATCACATACATTACCAAACTTTTTCGCAATTGTTCCCCACCCTTGCCGGCAAGCTCTTCAGTAAAGAGTTTATCTACGACCCGTCCCACACGAAAAGCACTGCGTTGATAAGCAATCTTGTCATCCTGTAAGGTAAGCACATTTAGTAGATCTTGAGTCCTTTCAGATAGAACTTGTGCATTATTGCCACCCAACAATCCTCTGCTGGATTCCTCAATCAATTCAATTGTCTGATCTATAAGAGTCTCACTCACCCCTCTTTTTAGTAGTTCACCGCGCTTCCCTTTTAGTTGTCTAAGATACTCGTTAGCTTTAAGATGAGCGGTGTTCGCCTGCTCAATTATCCTGGCTGAAGAGACAAATGCTCTTTCTTCCAGGTATTCTACTCTGCCCAATCTTTCTATAAGCCTTTGCTCCAAGTCACTCAAATTATCTTTTTTGGATATCTTGCGGTAGTTTAGATCTAAAATATTCCGGTTAACCTCCATAATTGCCAAAAGTCTTGCCTCGCTTGGACTGTTGCTTCCGAATATATCCAAAGTAGTCTTGAAATTTAACCTTGGATCGCCCAAAGCTTCGTGGATAGCTTGCAGAGTCCTAGCGTCGGATTTGCCAGAAAACTTCTGATGTGCTTCCCATACTGCCTCCCCTAGTTCGATTCGCATTTGTTCCTGCATCCCAGATCGAGGGAAAGCATGCTTGATCTTCGCGTCAACCACAGGAGTATGAAGTAGTCCATATGTTTCTCTCCTGGCTTCTCGCTCTCCTCCTATCACATAAGCACCTTTACTGACCAACATAAATGCCGATTGGGCCACTTTATCGGTTCGCAATCTCGACATTTGTACAATCTTACTAATCTGAAGAAGGGCCAAATTAAGCCTCTCCCTTTGCTTGGCGGTCTCCCCAGAAATTAGTTTTATCTGAAGGTTTTGTAAATATTTCTCCAATTCATAAAGGTTGACAGGAGAAGTAGGGGAGGTGAGAAAGTTTAAAGCTGCAGTCGCTGAATATTTATCAGCAATATCCTCTCCCACTAGGCCCTTCCAGGCATTTATAAGATGAGCTGCTATTCTGTCCTGCACTATCTCGGCATGTACCACAGTGGCCGGAACCACTGCCTGCAAATAATAAAGCATCTTAAGGGAGGTCCTACCAGAAACCTGCTCGGTTGTAATAAATGGATTTTTTAGGTACGACTCAGTAGCATCTATGGCCTCAATTCTTGCAAATCTGGAATCTTTATATCTTCTATCGTGGGCAAATTTGGTTCTAGTAAACCCATCGACGACCAACAATTCGATGCGGGTACTATTCCCGCTAACCACCTCAACCTTTGCTACTTTTATCGGGTCAAAGAGCTCCTCAGAGAAATGTTTCTCCATGGCCTGATAAGAGGCATGGTTGGGAATAAGAGCTCCAGGATTATTTTTCATAAGATCCACAGGATCCAGTAACAGTAAGTTTTTAGAAGCCTCCGCACTCCTCTGGTGTTCTGATTCTAGCCTATTTAAAGCCACATCTTGGATATTAACTCAAAGCACGTTTAATTATCAAGTTAACCTCCCTCATTGATAAAGCTTTAAAATCCGCCTCCGAGTCCTTTGCCTCCTCTACTTTTGTAGTTTCATCGTTTTGGTGAATAAATAGAACAGTCTTAACCCCTGCAGACTTGCCAGCTTGAGCGTCAGATGCCTTATCTCCCAAGAACAGACTCTTTGACAGATCAATTCCAATCTCTTTGGCGGCTCTCAAAATTAGACCTGGTTTAGGTTTCCTACAATCGCACTCTATGGCAAGTTCTGCAACAATCCCCTTGGGATGATGCAAACAGATGTACTTATGATCTACTCTGGCTCCTTGCTCGGTAAGCAGTGAATGCACCCTTGCCTCAATAGCATCAGATAATTGTCTTGTCATTTTTCCCTTGGCCACCCCCGGCTGATTGGATACCTCCACTGTCAAAACGCCGTTATCGTTTGCCCATTTAATAATTTCTCCGGCTCCCTCAACCAATTTCACATCTTCCACCCTTTGAGCGCTGTCCCATTTATCTCCATATCTCACCATCTTGCACATTACTCCATCTCGATCTAGAAAAAGGGCCCTACGTAAAGTTTGACTTCCACTCATAATCGGAATTTTATCTCGTGCAAAGCTCCTCTGCTATACTCCTGATATGTACAATCATGCTCCGAACCAATACGAATGCCCTCTCTGTTTTCCAGCCCAAGGGATAGAAGACGAAAGATCCATGATGAAACAGGCCGATATTTTCTATCGGGACAACCTGGTAATAGCTGCTATTAACTCCAAATTTGTCGGCAATAACCCAGGTCATGTCATTATCTTTCCTGTTGACCATCATGAGAATATTTATGACCTACCCGACCATATCGCAGCCCGTGTGTCTTATGTTGCCAAAAGAATAGCAATTGCAATCAAGGAAATTAGAAATTGCGAGGGAGTGACGACTCAGCAAAACAACGAACCAGCTAGTGGCCAACACGCCTTCCATTACCATTTCCATATTTTCCCTCGTTGGAGTAACGACAAGCTATATGATAATTCCAATGTCAGAGTGTCTAATCCCAAAGAAAGAGTCTCCTGTGCCAATGCATTCAAGGAATATTTTGCCAAGAACCCTATTGCTCTCCCACAAGCAAGTTAACTTTAGAAACAAACTCCTCAAATCCCTCGTACACAAATGCCTTTATTCCCAGCTCTATAGCTCCTTGTAGTTTGGTCTCGTCGTCGTCTGAATAAACAATTTCTCCTGGCGCAACACCCGATCCCCTTACCAATTCCTCAAATATTTTCTTGTCTGGTTTCATTACCCCTACCTCGTAAGAAAATATCCTCACATCAAAGTCCTTTAGGAAATTAAACCGATTATCTAGTTCCCTTATGCGAGTTATAAAGTTGTTCGAGCATATACAAGTTTTTAGGCCCTTTGATCGAATTACAGAAACATATCTCTTAACTTTCTCGTCTACTTCATAACTTTCTCTTAAAAGTTTAAAGATTTCACTGTTTTCTATCTCAATTCCCAGTTCTTTTCTTGCAAAGTCCCAGTAGTTCTCCTCAGTGATTTTACCCATTTTAAAGCCCAACATCTGGGGCGATTTATACAGCACCCAATTTATCTTTTCCTCGTCAGTGACTTTCTTCGGCAGCGCTGCTTTGAATGTACGAAAACTCTGTGGTGTAAAGTACACTCCATCCATGTCAAAAGTTATAGCCTTTATCATTTTTCAATCAATTTCTCTTTAAGTACGTCAACGATCTCTGGGAATTCCAACTTTGGTAGGGGATAGCCAAAATGCTGTTGGTCCGCAAACTCGTGATAAATCGTTCCTAATTTTTCGTGTACGTACCTGGCCTCCTCAATTGGAATAAATGGGTCATCAGTGGAAGAAAACTGAATTATAAAGTTCTGATTCTCTCGTATGTCATTCCATTTCCAAGGGGTGTCGTAATATCCGCTAAGTTTCTCTTCAGTGATTCCCAAATCGGTATGACAAGGAGCTACAAGCACTGATCCATAAATTTGATGATCCTCGGCATATCTCATCGCGGCCTGAGCTCCAGATGAGTACCCTATCAAAACTGTTTCTTTATCAACCTTTAATTCCTTTTCCAAGAATGGCAACCAAAAGGAGGCTCTAGCCAGCTGCGGATCTGGAAACTCGGCAACAACTACTCCAACCCCCAGTTTTTTCAACTTATCCTCTACATAAGGAAACCAGCCCTCCCTTGTACTGCCTCCCCCATTTCCCGGTATAAACACAACTCTCATCTGGCAATTCTAACAAAATCCGACAGCAGACGACTAATTTTTACCTAATACAACATAGTCATCCATGCTATATTTTTCCCTCCCACCAAACACTAGCCAACCTCTCAAGAAGTCTGGAGCCAGTGCGCAAGTGGCATCAGTGACATAGTGAAATAGCACTGCCAAATAAATATCGCCTGTTGCAATTCTCATAAGAGAAAATATTGGCCCGTAAACAAGTGCAGTGTATAAAAATTGAACAATAGTTTTCTTTCTGTCCTGACTCCAGGCTATATTCTTAAGGTGCCATATGCCAAAAGCAAAAGAGCTAACAACCAATGCTATCCAGTCATTTCTCCACGCTGCATCAACTAGTCCAAAAATCGCCCCGCGGAACAGAATCTCCTCCATGAAAGCAGCGTACACTCCACCGATATAGAAGTAGACAGCCTTTAGTTTTCTTGCCCAATTAAGTCCAAGAACTGCCAACAATACTGTGAAAATCATTAAGAATACCGAGAAACTATTTTTAGGAATTAATCCCAACTCAAGATTTTTAAAAAACAAAAGAGGCAAGAACGATAAAGTAATGAAGTATTTGAGCAAGTAGTAATAGTGCCACCCATATTTATCACCCTTTCTATATATCAACTCCAGTGCTCGATAAAGTAGATAAGGGGGGAGTAAGGAATAGAGAAAAATCAATAATAAACTACGCATATCTTCTGTGGGCCATTTTATCAAACAGTTGGTATACTTGTGACCTATGGCTGATAGTATTCAACACAACTCTTATCAAGACTATCTAATTCATAAACATAGTCAATTCAATACTCCCGAGTTTGTAATCGACGAGAAAATAAAGAAAGCAACAGGATCCATCCCCGTTTCTAAAACCAAACTCATTCTTGGGGAAGTAAACGAAGTCTACGATGTGCTAACCCAAGACGGCCAAAAGGTTATAGTTAGGATCTCACGCTCCAAACATCCTAGATTTGAAGCGGAGAAAAAGGCCATCAACCTAGCAAGAGTAGCAGGAGTCCCCGCTCCGCAGATAATTATGCTCGATAAATATGAAACACCCGAAGAAGTACTTACATTTTGCATAGAGAAAAAACTGCCTGGGGAAACTCTGAGCAAGCTAAAAACCCTCCCTAGCGAAAATCCAGAATTATTCCAAAACCTCATCTGTGAAGCAGGCAAAATTCTTTCCCGTATCCACAGTGCTACCGCTCCTGTTTTTGGGGGACTAGATAAAGAGGGGACAGAGGAAGAATTCAAGTCTTGGCCCGAATTTATCCTCGCTCTTGAAAAGAAAAGGGAGAAAATCACGCAGGCCGCCACAAGAACCGGAATCGAGATGTCAGACATAGACGAAGCATTCAAGATACTAACTGCCAGCAAAGATTTGTACGAGGGAGTTAAGCCGCAATTACTCCATGGAGATTTCAGCACCAAACATCTGCTTGTAGAAGGGAATCACATAACAGGGGTTATCGATTTTGAGAACTGCAAAGGTGGCGATCCAGTCTACGATTTTGCTTGGTTTGATTATTTCTATGGACATCACATTCCGCTGGATTGGCTAAAGAAAGGATATCAAAACAAGCAAGTTCTGGAAGACAGATTTAAAGACAAGCTTTTCACCTACAAGATTTACTTAGGTTTGGGCTTTATTGATTATTATCAATCGGAAAATAACCAGCCAGGTATTAACCATACAAAGATGCGCCTACAAGAGGATCTAGGCTATTTCAGGGGAAGCCTCTAAACTTTCGTCCCAAAATAATCGATTTTTATCACTCCAATCCACCCAAACAATAATCGGTAAATCAAGAAACCAAAATTGTGAATATGTTGTCAGGGAAATTAAGCACAAATTACTACTCCAATTTATACTTAAAACTTTTATTTCCTATACTAATAAAGTCCTTGAAATCCAAATCGCTAATTTGGTAGTACTCTCTCCAAAACTTAATCCTTCCGTCCTGTAGTTCAGCCACAATCATGCCGTGATTTCCCTGTCTTCCTTCCATTCTGAAGGTAAACTCCCCACTCCCGATCTGGTTTTCTTCGTCAAACATTAAATTGTGCCATGTCAATCTCATCTCTTTGGGATTATCTCCACCAAAATATTCAAGAAGATTTTTCTGCCCAACGACTAACTGCTTATCTGGCGGTTCCATGTAGACTGCATCGGGCGAAAAGCAGCCAACTGCTTTATGCGGATCTTTATTATTCCAAGCATCAGCGACAGTTTGCATAAGTATCTTAAAATCCCGAGTCTTAATTTTCATATTTGCATTACCTGCCATCCCAATTTATTCAAAAAATCCTTTTGGTAGGGGATAATATCATCGGGTATCTGAGCAAAATATTCCCCACGAGAGACATTATTTTCCTTAAAGCTAATTACATAATGCAAGATATGTCCCGCGGATCTCTGCCAATGCTTTCAAACAATCCTCGAAACTCTCCCTTGGATGTATCCAACTCCAATCCCAATTCATCCCAAGAAATGCGCTTGGCGCAATCATCTATTGGTTCATCCTTGAGCAAAAACCCTCCAGGTAGGTGCAAATAATCTTTAAAAGGTTGCTCGTTTCTTTTAAGAAGCAAAAGATCACCCCTGTCGTTTTCAATTAACAACTCAACTACTACCCTAGGCGCTAATCTCAAACTCTCCAAAAAATCCTCGTAAGTCAGTTTACTTGGCATGATTATCCACTATTCTAACTCAACCAAATCTAAAAGTATGTTAGTGTATAAAATACAAGGATAACGTGATATAATGACATTATGACCGAGAAAACAAATCCAGTTGATGGACCTAGCAGAAGAGTCGAGACAATCAGGGGGTTACTTCAGAAATATCCCCAGGAATTAAGTTGGTTAACAGGTGACGTGCATAGTTCTCCAGAAATAGGCGGGGCAATAGTAGGTGATAAGACAGCTGGAGAAGCAATTTTCCCGAATCTCACGAAAGATCAGATAAAGGAGTTCGATCGCACTGCGGTTGGACTACTTACTTTTCTTTGGGCGCTAGGAGGGGATTACGATAGCTTCGTTGAGTGCCAGCCCTCAACAGTCCGTTTGACGAGGGAAAGTTTTGACAGACTTCATGAATTTACAAAAAGAGTTGTCCCGGACAAAGAAGCTAAAAATGCCATGAGCCTATATTTGGTCATAAATGACCTCACAAAAGTCTCTTCAGTGGTTGAAGAAATGAAAAAACGTACAGGTAATATTGTCGTTGATCACGACGTATTACTTCTAGATGTACTCCAAAATCATCAAGACCTATCACCCAGCTTCGCCAAGTCACCTGCCAAATACCAAGAACTAATAACTGGCGGCCTCAAAGCCAAATTTAACATGGCACATCTCTCTCAAGGGGAAGGTCCTGCAGCCATCTTGAGCGGACTTAAAGGTATAGACGAAGACAGCTTAAATTTTTACCTAATCCACGTGCTTTTTGACACTGCCGGAGTTGTCGGACACCTCAAACAAAATGGATCTTTGGTTATGACGGAGCCAACCTACAGAAATATGGAAATGGCGATTGATGCAATCAACTACCTAAGAGCCGGCAATTCAGAAGCTCGGGCATACAACTATATGCTTGAAAACAGAGCCAAAGAATGGAAACTAGATATTAAAAGTTCTATGGGAAGAGCTGCTGCCCGAGTTGCATGTATGCTCAGACTGCACGGGAAGGAAGACGAGCCCAAAGTTGCCCAGATAGTCAAAGTGATTAACTCGCTTGAAGATTCAACCAGAAAAAATCTAATTCGTGAACTAGATACCAGCGGGATAGAAGGCGAGACAGCCATCATGCTCTACTATGCTCCAGCTATTCTCGCCAACACCGAGACCGCTCTCAAAAAACAAAATGACCCACAAAGCTTCGAGCATGCAGTTGTTCTGGGTCTTGAAACTTTCACCAGTCTCTATCAACAGGCCCGAGAACGAATTAAAGATAGAAAAGGCAAGAGTGGTTTGTATACAGTAATGTGTAGCGACGTTGCAGCTCTAGCTGGAAAAGATCCCAATTCGCTTCTTCGAACTCGCATGTTTCTCCAAGATGAAGGGGATGATGCCAAAATTGTCTTAAGCTGATATGGCCGAAAGAACAGTAATTATACCTCCAGAATATCTCCGGGTAGAAAAACAACCAATTATATTTCTAGCAGGTCCTATCCAAGGTGCTCCGGATTGGCAGCTTGAAGCAGTCAAATTTATCCACGACCTCACGCCAGGCATACTAATAGCCTCACCCAGACGAGTATCTTTTGACAAAGGTTTTAATTACGACGAACAGGTGGATTGGGAGACACATTATCTCAACGAAGCAGGCGAGAAAGGGGTAATTATGTTTTGGTTGGCCAAGGAAAAGGAAGTAGTCCCCGGTAGGGCCTACGCTCAAACGTCCAGATTCGAGCTAGCCGAGTGGAAAGTCAGACATCAAAAAGATGGAGTCAAACTAGTCATTGGAATTGAGGAAGGATTCCCCGGAGAAAGATATATCAGAAAAAGACTCACCCAAGACTGTCCCGATGTGTTAATTTTAGACACCCTTGAGAAAACCTGCGCTGTAGCTATTAATTTGTTAAAGAAGGACTCTCTATAATAAATCTCCCCTTTTCCGCTCTCAGGGTAGCAGTTTTGACTTCATCAGGTCGATCTATTAGTTCAAGAAACTTATCCTCTACGAGTCCTCTGCCAGGTAGAACTAGTGGAGATAGAAGTCCCAAAGACCTTCTGGGCCACCATGTTTCAAAACTGAACGAATCAGAGAATTCGACCCCCAGTTTAGTCTTGATGGTTTCCGAACACAAAGAGAGAATCAGGGATAAATAATTAAAATCCTCGGTATACTTTGTTTCTAGATAGTCACCTCGCTTGGCCGCAAATTCTTTTATTGCTGAAAAATGATCTGTGAGCTCCGGAACTATATCCGGGCCGAGGACGTTGCTGTCTTCGGTCGTAATAGAAAAAGCACCCGCCACCTTTTCAAAATATCTACGGATAAAGTGAAGCTGCTGTTCATATTTTAATCCCAACATAGATGAGCACGTTATTACAGTATGCAACCCGAATTTTATTGCCTCGTCGGGAAATTCACTGTCTTCCTCGGTCAGGTCAGAAAATCTTTTGTGAACTGTAAAAGTTGAGACAGTATCCAGATCGGCCATAGTACCACCATATGTGTCTTTCGGTGAAACACTCTGTCCTAGCTCATATCCCATGGCAGTTGCAAAACCTATGTTCTCAGCTAATGCTTCTACTTCTTTCTCAAGAGTCATATTAACCAATTCCTGGTTGTTTTGATAAAACTTTTCTGCAAGAGAATATCCCTCCTTCAAGATTGAGTATCTCAGAATCCCTATCCCTCTCTCATTATCTATGCTTTCCTCTTTATCAAGAGGCATGTCATCGTCTTCGCCTGAGACTAACAACTCCCTTTCTGCTATCAATTCAAATATCCGTTGCAAGTCCCCAATTTTTAATAGATCAACCTGTTTATCTGTATATCGCGAGGGATAAGCAGATAACAATTCATTCAAAGATTCCAAAGCCTTATCTCTGCCATTATCTGTTTTCAAATCAAATCCGGTCCATAGAGATCCTAAGTCAGCCAGATAGTAGCCGAAACTTGAACGCACCGGTGTGTCAATCTCGTAGACAATTTGAGTGTGCAAATTATCAACTTCAGGCTTTTCCTCCATTTGCGGATCTATGCCATATATTTCCCTCGGCAATCTAATTTTCGGATACCTGCCAAAAATCTCACGGAAATTTTCTGCAAACCTCAAACCATTTCTTAACTCCGATTCGGCACTATCGACTAATAATCCTCCTACGGAGCCCCAGCCATGAGATCTAGCTTTGTTTTTGTCTGCTATATATCTAAACCCAAATTGTTTTTTTACATTTTCCGAAGAATCAGACAGAAATTTTCTTCCTACACCTTTCAATAAATAATATCCATGGCCCTCTTTCTTGAATAAATAACTTCTTGTATCTCTTAACCACAATGAATTGTTGTCAGGAGGCCCAGACAAATGCCCAGGTAACACAGGATTGGATACGAGTTCTTGGGTTTGTGAACCCACTATTCCCGGATTAAGGGCTAAGGGCTTTATCTCGGTTGGTTCCTCGTGCCCGGACCAATATTCTCTAAAAACTTGTGTATATGTCCTATTGGGTGGTAAACCAGTCCAATGTTTGGAATCAAAGGAAGACAATAGGAGCTCTGTTGCCTTATGGTATTTCTCAACAGGTCTCACTCCTTTGTTTTTTGGCGTATCCTGACTAGTGTTCTCCATAACTCAATTTTCTTTTCCTCTCCTGGGTAACATTGTTTCCACATAACGGAAATTAGTCTCGCTAAAGTCAAAATCCATTTTTTTCATCAAGTTGAACATTAATTTATCACTTTCATTGACTACACAAAATACATGATTACATCTATGTCCTTCCGGTCCTTTCTTTTCAAACTCGGTCAATGCCTTTTCCTGCAAGGCGCTTCCAACTCCTTCTCGTCTGTGAGTCTCGTCGACAACTATACAGTTTATGTAGCCATCGTTTGGGCCTTCCATATAGTAGCCCAATAAAAACCCCGTCCTCTTGCCTTCAATTTCAGCAATCAACGTTACCCCGTTAGGATCTTTTATCCATCGCTCAAGAGTGCCAACACTGTAAAATTGCGCCGCTTCCGTCCCGGTTTTAAACTCGGGTGTATTTTGCCCTAATTCTACGACCCAAAGCAGGTCATTTTCTTGCATCCCTCTAAGTCTAGTAGTTGGTTCACCCAGTGCCATTTAGTCTTTATCAACCAGTCCTTTAATTAACTCACCCGCAAATACATCTCTTCTTTTGAATCTATCTTCAGGGTCGTTGTAGATATCAAATGATCTTCCAAATTGTTCCAATGATTGAAAGGTGATGTGTTGCCTGGCTTCATTTCCTCCCTCGCTATCGATTTTTCTGGCCTCCCTTATAATTTGTTCAAATTTATCAATATCCCCCTGGGTCGCTAACTCACCCTTTTCAATATATCTTTCAACCAGCCATTTCAAATCTCCAACAAAAGCGTCAAGACTTAATGGTTTTCTACCAAGTTCTCCTTCGCTCATATCGAATTCTCAGCCACTCTTTTTAACTCTTGATATAAATTGTCTTCAATTTCAATCTCGTCAGCGTTTAGCCTGTCTCGGGTTAGAATATTCCCTCTTTCTCCAGGAGCCATAATTTCACCAACACCCTCCAATTTTCTAGCAGATTTTACCTTGGCAACCATGCCAGAAACGTTTTTCTTGAATTCTTCAGAAGGCACAAAAATATTAGGATCAATTGCTAGTACTAAATTTCCAGCGTTCTGACTGTCGTTATCAAAAGAATCTGCTTTTACCAAAGCCCCTGCTAAAATTTGCACTACCAAAGCTAGACCCGATCCCTTATGGCCGGCAATAGTCTTTAGTGCCCCGCCCATTATTTTTGCAGGATCAGTAGTGTTGTTGCCTTCAGAATCGTATCCAATGCCTTCAGGGATTTGTTTTCCGGCAGTCTTTGCCTCAACAAGTCCGTAATAAGCCATAGCCGAAGTGGACATATCCAATAAGACCGGATCTGCTACTGTAGGAACCCCGCAGGCTATGGGGTTAGTACAAAATCTTGCCTCGCTTGAGCCATGAGGAGCTGTGGTTTGAAATGGGGCGGAAGAAAAGGCAATGCCGATCAATCCTTGATTTGCTATTCTCTTGACATAGTAGCCAAGGGCGCCTGTTGACTCATCGGTATTGAAATTCCCTGCTATGCCAATACCCGATTGTTTAGCTTTTTTAGTCGCCAAATCAGTTACATAACCCATGACGATCATTGCATGTGTCTGATTGCCATCAACTAAAGCAGAAACAGGAGTTTCTTTAACAATTTTCGGAGGTTGCACTCCTTCTCTTTTTGGTATGCCTTTTCCAATTAGCTTTACTACTCCCTGATTATTTCCTCTCAATTGCGCATACATCAAGACTTCTAGGATTGTCTGAGTCTCTTCGTCGCTATATCCGTAGCACCTTATGGCTTTGGATGCAGTTTCTTTAAGCTCCGTGATTTTCACCTTCATTTGCTTGGATTCTACAAGGTTTTGAGGCTGTCTACTAGGTCGACAACATCACATGCACAGCCCCATGATAACGTGAAACCTGAACCCCCATGACCATAATTGTGCACCACTGTTTTCTCTCCAAATTTCTCAATTTCCAAACGTATAGACTCCCTAACTGGCCGTAGCCCAACCGATTCGCTCATTATCTCTATATTCTTGAGGTCCGGGACAATTAAAGCTATCTTTCTCAGGATCTCCTTGGTATCAACAGGATCTATGTTCTCATTCCAATCATTTTTTTGGATGGTTCCACCCAACATAATGTCATTTACTCTAGGAACTGCTAGTGCTAGGCAATTGGGACCATCATCATCAACAATAACTTCATTAAGTCCAGTTGGTTTTATCTTCACCATTTGGCCGCGAACGGGGTAAATCTCTTGATCGTTAAAAAGTTCTCTAGACCCCAATCCTGTGCAATTAACAACTACATTGTAATCTTGAAACGTCTCTTGGATATCGTTTATCTTCTTGGGAACAATTATTCCACCTAGGTCCTTAAAAGAGGACAAGAGAAATTCCATGTAAATGCTGGTGTCAATAACAATGCTTTCGATTCGATATGCGTCAACATAAGGGATAGGCAGGGAAGTTTTAGATGGCCTCTCAATTATTCCTGGAAAAGCCTCTTTCCACCATGGTTCTGGTTGTGCTTTGTCAAACATCTCGGTTACTTTTCTTAAAATACAACCGGTCTTGGGATCAGGCAGCATCTCTCTTTGTAGATATTCAAAAGTTGTTTTGGCCCAAGGAATGGCTTTATCCCGAGGAAAACATAAATATGGATACCATACTGCAGCAGCCTTGTTAGACGTGGTATTTGGAGGTAAATCTTTAGCCCAAATCGTCACATCATAACCAGATCTCAGAAGCAGGATTCCAGTGGATAAACCAGATACCCCCGAACCCAAAACTAAAATTTTCCTGTCAGTCATAATCTATATCTATTCTCTGAGCGGGATAGGGGAATTGAACCCCCTTCTCCACCTTGGGAAGGTGGCATACTACCGGTGTACTAA